>Ga0209542_10012852_pt1 | contig 14560 bp, 24 predicted proteins | sample RifCSPhighO2_01_FD_184028 | JGI IMG/M metagenome (GOLD analysis project Ga0209542, IMG submission 184028) | Soil microbial communities from Rifle, Colorado - Rifle CSP2_plank highO2_0.1 (SPAdes) (version 2) | ecosystem: Environmental > Terrestrial > Deep subsurface > Rock core/Sediment ...
TGAGGGAAGTTCGTCAAGAAGTTTAAAGAATCATTGCGATAAATCTCTTGCATTAACAAAAGAAATTCTGAAAGATTTTTTTAAAGATTGAAAATAACGGAATTCCCCTATTTTCTTTTTAGAAAAAAGAAACAAAGAGGCGAGAACCCCATCTTGTGCAAAGCACAAAATTACTCTCTGGACAAATTGAAAATAAATCCTTTTTCTCCATCACTTACAACTCTAAGCCTTTCTCCAGTTTCAATAGGGTATCTATGTTCGTGTTCCCCACCCCTATAAAATGGATGACTCAATGAATTTTTTGCATTAAAATACAAGATTCCTTTCTTTCTTGAAACTTCCATGTCGTGATGTTCTCCTAAATCTGTATAAGCTACAACAGCCCGTTTATTTGGTGTCCAGTTATCAAGATGTGTGCAGTAAAATTGAAGATATGGTGTTACAAGAACATATCCTTCAGGATGGTTTTTATCAAATTCTTCCAAACCATCAATATCCACACCATTAACGTCGTAATCATGAATTATTAAAAATGCGTCACCTGTAAAATCACCAGTTCCATTTAGGTCGTATGTTGATGCAATTAATCCTTTATCTTGTAATTCAGGCATCTGAAATTTTTCAGATTCAGATAATCGGGTTAATTTTCTTGCTTGAAGAAGATTATACTGCCAATCTCCAGAGTCATTGTAAGTTACAAATTCCATTATTATGGGATACTTTAATTCTCTTTCAGCAAAAAGAGCAATGCTAGCCAGATTTTCAACTTCATTATTTAACAATGTCGAGTAATTTCTGGACACAACAACTGGATTCGAAGTATCAGGGAAAACAATTCCATCTTCAATATATTCTCTAGGAAATGCTTCAATATATCTTTCGCCATCATAAGCAGATTCTCTTATAATCTTTACGATATCTCTTGGTGCTGGAAATTTAGAATAAACAACACCTGTGTGTTCTTTTTTATCAACCATTGCTTGAACGATTACCGGTATTTTATCTTGAAGTTCAGCACCAATTTCATCAGCGTATCTAACTACCTTTTCAGACCGCGCACTCCTTCTTACCTGATGGATTGTCCTAACTAGTTTATCTCTTGGAACATCTAAATATGTTTCAAAAATTCCATCAAAAGAATGCTCGCCATCATCTTCTAACGCTGATGAAGACCTAACAGCATATTTTTCAGAACCTAATGAATCTGCCACTCCTAATATTTCTTGAGAACTTCCAGCTAAATTTATCGAAGATGGAACTATAAAAAATCTAGGAACAATAACTTTTCCAAGATAAACTACTTCTTCGTTTAATTTTTCTTCAAGCGATTTTAATCTTAAAATTCCTCTTGCTTTTCCACCAACTAACTCTATTGGTGCTTCTCTTTCTGTATCCAAGATTAACTGGTTCATAATAATTTGAAAAATTAAATCGTTTATAAATGTTCTTAATTTGGAATTAAAAATGAATAGTAAGGGGTTCTCGCCTCTAGTACTATCGGACATATTGTCTGCTTCGCAGAGATTTATTGAAAACGGAAATTTTAATTTGATTTTTTTCTTCGGGAACATTGCATTAAAATCTCGTCCTCATTTCATTCCAAGGGATAAATTTTTGGAGGGATTGCCACTTTTCTTAATCGCGGCTTTCTAAATAATTTAAATATAATTATTTTAAAAATTAATCTTGCCAATAAGTTCTATAATTTTCTATATTAAATCCTGTAAGGTATGCTACATTTACTCCTAATATTTCGGATATCTGATATAACTTTTTATTCTTATAACTGCAATCTCCTTTTTCGAGTCTGTTTATTGTTCCTAACGAACAATTAAGGGATTTTGCTAAATCCTCTCTAGATATTTTTTTTATCTCTCTAACAAATCTTATATTTCCTCCGATAAGGCCGTCCATGAATTGCATTTGTTTAGTTTTTTTTAAAGGCATTTTAATTATTAGGTTGTATGACTTTATTAGAGTAATCTTCTGCATTGAAATTATTTTTAGATTCAATTAGTTCGAAGAATTTTGGAAAATCAATCCAACATTTTTTATTGAGCGATTTTTTCATCAAAAGAATTGCTCTACTGGGAATATGTGTTCTGATGTATTCATATTCTGGTAAATGTTCTAAAAGTTTTTTTGAGAATTCTTCCATTGATTTTATTCTTGGCATGTTTTCTACTTTGTAATTTTTTTGACTTCCGCCCACCCAAACATAGGATTTTAATTCAATAAAATCTGGCGAACCTTTTTGGATTAATTTTGCATAACCTTCTAAATCTTCCATATTTTCGTTTTCAATCATTGTTAATCTTATACATGTCCGATATTTTCTTGTTTTTAATAAGTCCAAACATTTTTCCATTCTTTCCCAATAATCTTTGAATATAGGTCTATCTATTTTTTTCATTAATTTTTTATTTGGTGCGTCAATACTAAGATATAATTGAGTTACATTTTTTATTTTTTCGATTTGTTCAGGATATTGGGCATTTGTAACAAGGAATGTTGAGATTTTTCTTTTATGGAATTCTTCTAATATTTCATTAATTTTTGGATATGTAATCGGTTCTCCAGTTAATGATAAAGCAACATGTCTTATTTTATCCATTTCTGAAATTTTTTCTTTGTCTGCTTTTTCATATCCCATTCCCTTGAATCCGATTAAAAGTTTTAGATGTTCGTCGATTGAATGATTTATTATATGTTCCGGAAAATCTATTGGACCATACCAATTTTCTTTAGAAATAGGTGCTTTTTGTCCTCGCCAACAGAATTTACATCGAGACGCGCAGAACATAGATGTTGTCATTTGAAGACACTGATGGCTTCTTATTCCATAAAAAACGTATTTGTAACAACCACCTTGTCCTCGAAGCATTTTCCGAGTCCATTCACATGTTTTTACAGCGGAGTGATTTCCTACCTGACGATAACCTTGTTTTCTTAATTGCGTCCATTGTCCGTCAGTCATTTGCTTTTTTTCTTGATTAATTATTGGAAGGGAAGTCATAAGAAATTGTTAATTTTGGGATTTAATAAAGTTTGCAAAAATTTATTAACACCTTAAATACTGAAATAATATGACAAATTTATCTGGAAAGAAATTAACTCAGGAGCAAAAAGATGAAATTTGGAGACTCTACTCTAAGGAAAATTTTAACCCAACAGAAATTTCTAGAATAGTTGGGGTTTCTCAAAGTTCGGCTTATGTCTATTCAGTTGGTAGAAAAAATGGATTTAATTCTCCTTCAGAATATCAAGAATATTTTATTAAAGAACGTGGTTTTAATTCTTCGAAAGATTATGTAGATTATTTAGCTAAGAAAAAAGGTTGTAAGTCTCACGTGGAATATGCTACACATTTAAGACGTAAAAAAGGAGTTAAACCGAGGAAAATTAAGCTTAAAAAAATTAATTCAGAATATCAAAATAATTTGAAAAAACTTGCGAATAATGATGGGTATTCTGAGATTAGATTATATAAAAATGTAGTAAGAGAATCTAATATTTTTGGAAGAGCACTTCTTTGGCGTATTCATGAAGTTGGAATGAATCAGGAAAAATTTGCTGAGAAGGTTGAAATGGATTTTACTGCGATTTCGAGATATATTCACGGAAGAGCCTTTCCCAACGAGAAAAATTTTAAGAAAATTTGGAATGAATTAGGAATTTCATATAATACTTTGGAAGAATTTTTGGAGAATATTTCTTAATAAGATTTTTATATTCCTCTTCTTTCATTGTTAAATGGAAATAAAAGGGATGAATGAACATAATGAATTAATTCATACCGCGCGTTATATTAAGAGTTTGGTTTATGGTGGTCTTGACGGGATTATTACAACTTTCGCGGTTGTTACAGGAGTTATTGGGGCTTCTTTGAGTGCAAATGTAATATTAATTTTAGGATTTGCTAATTTAATTGCCGACGGTATTTCAATGGCTGCCGGAGATTATCTTAGCACAAAATCTGAAATAGAATCTCATAAAAATAAAAATATTTTTAGAAAGATAACAAGAGGTAAACTAAAATCAATGGATAGAAATAGGTCTTCGATAAAAAATGCAATTATTACTTTTGTTGCTTTTGTATTATTTGGATTTATTCCCCTTTTCTCTTTTGTATTAGCTTTTTTTGGTTTATTTAATGGAAATAGTTTTGAACTTTCAATTATTTTAACCTTCTTTTCTTTATTTATTTTAGGTAGTTTAAAATCAAAAATAACAAATAAAAGCTGGATTAAATCTGGAATTGAAACACTAATTATTGGAGGAATTGCATCTGGAATCGCTTATTATGTAGGGTATTTGGTTTCTGGATTTGTTTAGTTAGGATTATAATTAGCTGCTACGCAGGATTATATTTTGCTCCGAATTCGCTTTTATTAGAATTCTACGCAATTTTATTTTGGAATAATGAAAAATATTTATTTTATAATTAAGTTTATTTTACTTTTAGAATATTTACTCTATTATAACATGGATAAGAAAAAGGTTTTTAGTTAGTTTTAAAAATCTCTTCAATCTTCTTTTATTAATGGCTAAAATAATTAATGTTGAAACAAATGAATTAAGGGAAGTGGTAGATGGAGATACTGACGATTTAATTGATAAGGCTGAAGAACTTGGAGTTGCTTTTGGTTGCACAGATGGACGTTGCGGAAGTTGTAGAGTTGAAATTGTTGAAGGTAAGAAAAACTTGAGTGATTTAACTCAAAATGAAAAAGATGTTGGTTTGACAGACGATGAACCTTATAGGCTGATTTGTCAGTGTAAAATTGAACAAGGAATTGTTAAGATTCGAGTGTAATAAATTTTATAAACTATTTTTTGTGAAAAGTTTAATGGTTGAAAGATATCCTATAAAATATGAAGAAGAGGTTTTAGGCTATTGGCTAATTAATAAAAATGAACGAGCTCTAATTGAGATGACTAATGAAGATAGAGAAAAATTAAATTCTTTACCTTCAAGATTAGAGTTGAATATTCACGGAGAGAGTATTTCTGTTGGAGAATTTAGGAAGGATTATTTGCCTAATTTAGAAATTGTTGAACCTTCAATTGAAAACTCTGATTGAATTTTATTATAGATAATTATTTAAAGATATTTTATTGTAATGTAAAATGGAAAAAGCAAATGAGGAAATTAGCAATTTCCATTTTAACAAGTAAAAATGGAAAAAGATATTGGAAAAATAAAAAAGAATGCTGAAACAGATATTTTAATAAGAATTGATGATTTTGGTGGAAAAGTTGGAGTGACTATTCGAGAGTTTGTTACAAGTGAGAAATATAAAGGATTTACAAAAGCTGGAACAAGAATTTCGGCGGAGAATTTTTCTGTTTTCAAAAAACTTATTAATTCAATTGATGAAAAGGAATTGAAGTCAGTTAAATCAGAAGTTACGGAAGAATCTTCTAAAGAAGACGAGGAAGATTATTAGTTATGTTTTTAAAGTAGCTATTTATAATTTTTAAGATGTGATAGCACCTCGGATGCTTAATTCTGAATAAATAAAATGAACGAACAACAAGTAAAAGAACGTATTTTGGGTCATCTTAATTGGAATGAAAAAACTACAAGAGAAGAGTTGAGAGGACTGGTAGCAAGTAGTTTAGGAATTAAGGGTAGTTCTGGACCAACTTTATTTAATAGATATCAATCTCATCATGGTGGAGATGTAGAAAATATTTTATTAGCCACAGCCTATTTACCATTAAATCATCCAATTAATAAAGAAATTCCTAGACAATATTGGGAATTTCAAGAAGATATTTCAAGATTAAATTTCGGAAAATTAAGTGAAATAAATTTGAAGAAAAAAGTTGATGAGATTGGAAATGTTTCTCATAATATGGCTCGTGCTCTTTACGAAAGTTATTCTGATACTATTACTCCAGAAAGAGCAGAATCTTTACGAAGTGCATCTAGAAATATTGTAAATTATGGTGATAACTTTACAGTTAAGGAATTGAAATCCTTATATAATCAAGTAGCTATTTCTCTTCATTTAGTGCGTATCCCAGATTATAAAAAATCTGGATTTAAATTTGCAAAAGAAATATATAATATTGGCCGGGATTGGAAAGAAGATTTTAAACATTTTTTCTCACCTTTAATAATTAATAAATTGGCTCCAGATTATTTTGATACAGCTCTTGAATTTTATATCCAAGCTTATCAAGATTTGAATGGATTAAATAAGGGCTTTTGTTTTGAATCAATTGCGGATAATTTAAAAGAGACTGATAACAAAATTAATCCGAACAAAATTCCTCAAGGAAAGTTTAGAGAGGGATTACAGAAATTGCTTTTGTGATTAAAACATTATTAATTATTTTAATCCATATTTTTCCATTAATCTTTTTGCTTGATACCATTCTCTTATTGAAGGGTAATTTCCTTCATTGTATGCATTTCTAAATGAGTTAACTATTTCAATTAAATTTTCATCTATTTCTGTTTCACTAAGTTGATTAAGCTTATCAAAAAGTTTTCTATGGACATAAGTGAAACTTGTTTTGATTTCTTCTTTAGTTTTATTATATTTTATTGAAGCAATAATTGTTGTGATTGCTACACTTCCCATTAAAATTAAATTAGCTAAATCTCCTTGATTTTCCATTATCCAAATTCCTCCAAGGCATTTGTCGGATTGAAAGCTTCATGTAAATTAATTATTGGTTTATCTGTATTTACAATGTCATCAGTTCCAATTCGAGGACAGGCAGTGTTAACCCATGATTGAATAAATGTGTAATTTTCTAAATCGTTTAAATCTAATGAATTTCCTATGAAAATATAGGCTTTTTTACCTTCTTTTTCTAATTGTTCTTTTAGTTTTTTTGCAGAATTAAAATATTGTTGTCCTGGTTTTATTGTGACTAAAATTCCAATAGTGGTTGAATTAATATACATTTTAAGATTTCTTTTCATTCGAGTTATTTGATTTTCAATAGAGTCTTTATCTAATTCTTCTATTGAATTTGACATTGGATTGAAAGTTGTAACTGGTTTTATTCTTTGAGATTTTGCTTGAGCCAATAATAATGCCTTTGGGTGAAATAGCCCGTCTCCAATGTATAAAATTAAATCAGATTCTTCAATTATTGAGTTTTCGAAAGAATTTGAATAACAATCGCAACCGAGGATTTGGATTTTATCCGAGGTTCTTTTTGCTTTAGTTGTGTTTACTTTAATTTCTAAAATTTCTAATTGATTAATAAATTCATCTAAATCTGTAAATTGTGTTGAAGCAAAGAGTACGAGTGATTTTGTTTTGTGTTTTTTTAAATATTCTTTTAACTTTTCTGTTAATTCAATTTTTCCATCCCATTTTGCGTCGATAAAAACTAGTTCTGTCATTTTAATGATTGATTAATTTAGATAATCTTTTTATTGCTTTAGCGTGTAGACTATTTTCATGTTCGTATCTGTTTTTTTCTATAAAGCTAATATTTTCTTTTAAAATTACTTTCTTAGTATTAATAGATAAGTTAATTACTTCGTTATATGATTCTAATTCTACATCATACCCTTTAACTATTTCTTGATATTCGTGAATTCGATGTTTTAATACTATTGCTTTTTCAAAACTTTCAATGAAATGGGTTTCATATTCATTACTTGCCCAATTTTTTATATCTCTTATTAATTTTTCTCTTTCCTCAAATAATTCTTCTCTGTTTATCATTACCATTCATCCTTCCAGAATCGGTTGTGTCCGAATTGAATCATTAAATCAATTTTTAGAATATCTAATCCTAAAGGTAAATCACATGCACCAAAACAGTTTCCTAAAAAAATGAACGCTTTGGCGTCGGTGTTTTTTTCAATGTGTTCAATAATTTCATTAGCTTGATTTTTTAGACCATCTGGTAATTGAATTAAAACTTGTTTAGATTCGCGAGATTTTATCTCTTCAATTATTTTGGGTAGTTCTAATTTATACATTTTGCATTTTTTCAATCAACTCTTTACAAGATTTCATTATTCTATAAAATGATGTATGAGCCTTTAAATAAAAATAATCTAATTCTTCAGAATTTTTACTTAATTCTATTAACTGTTTTTTACATATTTCTCTTTGAAAATCATTTTCTGATAAAGAGTATAATTTTTCTGCATAAGAAAAATATCTCATTGCTAATACTCTTTCAGTTTCTTTTCTAAATTTTTTTAAAAATGACCTTTTAGAAAAATATCTTTCAGATAATTTCATTCCTTCAATTTGAAATTCTCCTGCTATGTCTTCTAATTCTTCTCTATTAAGTTTATATTCTTTTCTTTCCATATTTTTCACACTTTTGCCAGTTATTTAAAACTTCCGAAATGTTTATTATAGGGTTTATTTTAATTTTTTTATGGAACGTTATTTGAATGAAAGAATCATTAGTGCAGGGGAAATGGGCCTTCAATTTTTAAGAGAAGGAATGGAGTATAAAGATAAAAAAGATTTTAGTTCCGCCTCTAGATCTTATGCTATTGCTTGGGGCTTTAATTCTTATCAAGAAGATACTGAGCTTATGAAAATGTGCGATAAATTAATTATGTCTTGTGGGGTTGATAAGAAAGATCTTTTATGTTTTCATGATTTTGGAAGAGAGGCAGTAAATTATTGTTTTAATCTTGAAAATCTTGTTAATATTCTTTCTGGGAAACCTTTGGAAGAGAGATTTAATCCACCAAAAGGAATTTTTAATTAGTTAAAATTATTTAGTAGTAACATAATACAAACCTTTTTAAACTTTAATTTTCTAAAGTTGCTATGGCAAAATACAACTTACCTCATGAAGAGATAAAGAGATTTGAAGTATATAAATGGTAGAAACACAGAGCAGATGCCTAAGTTAATAGCTGATGGCAGAGTTCCTATGAATGTTTCTCAAATTATGGAAAGAAGATGGAATTTAAGAAATGATAAAACAGGCGTTAAAGATTTCTACATGGATAATTATTTTGAGACTGGTGATGCTGTTGTCTATCATCCTGAAACAATGGAAACTTTGATTGATTTGGATTCAGATATTTTAAGAGGAATACATCCAAATCCAAAGAGGTTAAATGGAGGAGCATGGTTGTTAAGTGAAGATAGGGATGAAGCGTTTGCTATTTATGAACAATTAAAAAATCAATCTAATGTTGTAGCTTTCAAGAAAGGAAAATTAGGAAAAATAAATGAACAAATGTCAAGAAAAAATGTTAAAGCTCATCCAGTTTGGAAAACATTAGCAAGAGACCAAGCACGATTAGACGATTATGTTGATTATATTTTCGCGGAAGGAAAACAGAGATTTAATTATGATACTGCTATGAGCGTTTTCTCAAGTTCAGCCCAAGGAAATACGCCTGAGATGAGGGTGTGGTATGTCTATGGGCTCGAGGCGAGGTCTGGTGTTGATGGCGAGGAGTACCTTGACTTTGACTTTGGTTGTCTGCCCGGTATAGCACCGGAGGTGCCAAATGCACTCGGCAAAGGTGCTTCTTTTGATAAAATTATAAAAGGATTAGAAGGAACTCTACACCCAGATGTTTTGAAAGCTCTTGCACAACTAAGAAAGAAACTTTAATTTTATTCTACAATTTATAAAAAATTAAATCTTCAAAACATTTTCCAATTCTTTAATTGTCTTGCACTCACTTAGTGATTTCCTCAATTTTGCTCCGTCTTGTTCTCCTTTAGTAAATGAAATTGCGTGGTTTTTTATTTGTTTGAAATTGACTTTGTATTTTTTTGCTAATTTTAAATATTCTTTAAATTGTTCTTTTTTTGGTTTTGAATCGTATTTTCCAATTTTTAGATAATCATTTATTTGTTTGAAAATGTATGGGTTTGTCATTGCACCTCGAGCAATTAAAATATAATCTACGCCGGATTCTTCTAAATGGTTCTTGAAATCTTCTGGAGTAAAAATATCTCCGTTTCCGATAACTGGAATTTTTACTGATTGTTTAACCTGTTTAATTATTTCCCAATCTGCTTTTCCAGAGTAGCCTTGTTTTTGAGTTCGGCCGTGGATTGCTATTGCTGAAGCTCCGTTTTTTTCGGCGATTTTTGCGACTTCAATTGCATTGGTATTTTTTTCATCAATTCCTTTTCTTATTTTTATTGTAATTGGTTTGTTAGTTACAGAAGATAATTGTCTGACTAATTCTCCAATTTTTTCTGGAGATTTTAATAATTCACTTCCAGCTCCTGTTTTAATGACTTTCCACGCAGGGCAACCACAATTAATATCTATTATGTCAAATTTATTTTCTAAAAATTTTGTTGCCTGAATTAATTCATCGACGTTATTTCCAAATAATTGCACTTGTGTTGGATTTTCAGATTTATCTATTTGTAACATCTCTCTTGTTTTTTTATCATTTCTTACTAAAGCAGCGCTTGAAACAAACTCTGTGCAAGTTAGCGCTGCACCATATTTTTTACATAATGTTCGAAAAGCCACATCTGTAACTCCTGCCATCGGAGATAGAATTGCTTTGCCTTTTAATTTTGGAAATTGTTGTTTCATAAGAATTAAAGAATGCAAAGATTTAAATAACTTTTATTGGAGATGATAAAATGAAAAATGTAAGATTATACTGGACTAATGAAGGAATTTTAATTACAGATAATAAAAATGATGTTTTGTATAGTGAAAAATATTCCCCTTGGGAAAGAATTCCAATAGGATCTCATCTTGGTAATGGAAGAATTGTGCCACTAAAAACTGAAAATAATTATTCAATTGAACATCCTAAAATGTTTCGTGATTCTGGAGGATTACATTATAATTTAATGATTGATGATTTTGAATCACTTGATACAAATGTTTTTTATGAAGCTTACAAATATTTAATTGAAAATAAATTTAATTTTAGAGATATTGTTGAGGCAATAGATTTTGTCGATGAAAAATAGTCAAATATATAAAATCAAAATAAACTATTAGATTATGAAAAAAGAGGATTTTAAGAAAAAAATTTCACCTGAAGAATTTCATGTTCTTCAAGAAAAGGGAACAGAGATGCCTTTTACGTCGAAACTTTTGAAAGAAAAAAGGAATGGAAATTTTGTCTGTAAATCTTGCGGAAATGAAATTTTTAATTCGAAGACAAAATTTGATTCTGGAACAGGTTGGCCGAGCTTTTATGATGCAATCCCAAATAGTATTAAAATTGAAAATGATTTTTCTATGGGAATTCCTCGGAAAGAAGTAATTTGTAAAAAATGTGGTTCACACTTAGGTCATGTTTTTGATGATGGTCCAAAACCTTCAGGAAAAAGATATTGTATTAATGGGGTTGCGTTAGGATTTAAGAAAAAGAATTAATGAGATTCAGCCTTAATTTTTTCATACAAATCATAAAAATCTGATTTACTAAAAATTGCTTTTGCATCTGAAGCAAACAAATTTTCTTTATCTTTCAAAATTCTATAAACAATAGTTTCAACTAAACTATCAAAATAATTGTGAGCGTGAAGAATTTGATTAGTATTCAGTTTTCCTCGTCTTCCAATATTTCTCATAGCTTCTTTAATTGTATCAACGAAAAAAGAGGTATATTCTTCAGAACTAACTTGTTCGAATTCAAAACTTTCAAGTTTTGTTGCAAAATATTCAGCAAAACCTGCGTAAACTTGATGATTGCTGTTTTTTGTAAATTCTTCAGCACTAATTCCTTCAAGAGATTTAGTTCTTATCTCTCTTAATTCATCTATTAATCGTTCTTTTGGTAAGGTAATTTCATTATAATTTTCCATTAGATAATTAGTGGAAAATTCGACTATTTAAATTTTTATGAATTGGAGTTTTAATTAACTAAAACTTTTTCCACAACCACATTCTTTTGTTGCATTGGGGTTAAGAAATTTGAAACCTGATTCTTTTAATGAATCTATGAAATCTATTGTTGTTCCACTTAAATATTCCATGCTTTCTCTGTCAACTGAAATTTCAAGACCTTCTTGTTTGAATTTCAAATCTTCTTTTGGCGCGTTTTCGACGAGTTCTAAGTCGTAAGTGTAACCTGAACAACCTCCAGCTAAAATACTAACTCTTAAAATATTTTTTTCCTTACCTTCTGATTTGATGATTTCGTTAATTTTTTTAAGAGCTTTTTCAGATAATTTTAATGAGAAGTTTTTAATTTCTTTTGTTAATTTTTTCCCTTGTGTCGAAGTTATTGCTTTGTTTAAATCTCCAACTAATTTGTTTAATTCTTTTTCTGAAAATCCGTGACCTAAAACTCCTTGTTCCAAGGTTTCAAATCCAGATGCTCCACAACCAATACAGTGAATTCCAAATTCCATCATTATTTCTGAAAGAAGGTGTGCTTTTTCAGGATGTTCTGCTAAAATCTCCGCAATTACCATTTCTTTATTTATTGTTTGTAATGTTTGTTTCATAGAATTATACAATTATTTGAGATTAAAAAGTTAACTATTCTAATTTCTCTGTACATGCAAGAGACATATGCCTCCATTTTTATTTGTAAAATTTCTTGCTTCGCAAATCTTTATTGCTACGAGCCAGACTTTGTCAAGGCTCTTCGCTGAAGAAAAATTATGGATAGTATAATTTTCGGCTTATTTAATTTCCCGATGGAGAAATCTTTTGTAAGACGATTTCGAGGTTATATTATTTTCGAACGAAGTGAGAAGTAGTTTTTCGGTTTTGCATCGAACATATGTTTGTTTCTTACACTCATTCTAATCTCTCAAAATATCCAACAATTTCTCAAGAACAACTGCCCCAGAAAGGTTTGGTTTTTTAGGTAAAAATACAGGTCTTTCTTCTCCAACTATATTTTTATAAGCTTTATTTAAAGCAACTTGGCGTTCTTCACCTTCTAATAATGGAAGATAATCTTCTATAATTCCAATATGAGAAATAAATTCATAAAGTCTTTTTTTAGGAGTATTTTCAGATTTAAGAGATTTATTTAAACCATTTAGTTTAGGGTTTTCTCTTTCGATTTCTTCAATTTCTTTTGAGGATAACTTGGCATATTCTTCTCTAACTTTTTCTAAAACATAATCTCTAAATTTTTTTGGAGAACGATGTTCTTTTTGAACAATTTCTAATGCATAAGCTCGAAGTTCATCTTCAGTAAGGTCTTTTCTTGCCTCTGGCATAAAAGATATTCCCATTATTAACTATGATGTTTAATTTGATTTAAATAATTATAGATAATATAGATTAATTCGTTCTCGAAATTTGATCTTGATTAATATATTTTTTTATGTTATCCCATATTCGATTGCTTATTTCTTCCTCAAATAATTTTTCTTCTTCAGTCATCCACGAATTTCCTAAGAAAGAAATAAAGTAAGCATAATTTTCATTAAATTTTCCTTCTTTGTCAATTTCTGTTAAAGAATCAGTTAATTTCCTAATTTCTGGTTGTGTGTAACTTCCAATAATTCCTTCAGTTAATTCTCTAAGTTCATTTTCTGAAGGACAATTAATAATACGAAAATATATTCCTTTAGGATTTAATAGATTCATTTTATTTTCCTTCAAATAATTCTTCAACTTTTTTCCAGTTGATTATGTTAAAGAAAGCATTGATATAATCCAGACGTTTGTTTTGATATTTTAGATAATATGCATGTTCCCAAACATCTAAACCTAAAATTGGGGGGTTTCCGTCCATAATTGGAGAGTCTTGATTTGGAGTTGAAACAATTTCTAATTTGCCTTTTTTATTTTTTATTAGCCACGCCCAACCACTTCCGAATCTGGTTAAAGCAGTATTTGAAAATTTTTCTTTGAATTCTTCAAAACTTCCAAAAGTATCTTTTATTTCTTTAGCTAATTTTCCTTCTGGTTTGTTTTCTTTTCCTTTATGATTTGGAGTCATTAATTCCCAAAACAAAGAATGATTTGCGTGACCTCCACCATTGTTTATTATTGCTGTGCGTTTATCTTCTGGAAGATAATCAATATTTAATAAAATCTCTTTTATTTTTTTATTCTCTAATTTTGTTCCTTGGATAGCAATATTTAATTTATCTATGTATGCTTGATGGTGTTTAGTGTGATGAATTTCCATCGTCTTCGCATCGATATAAGGTTCTAACGCAGAATATTCGTATGGAAGTTTTGGTAATGTGAAAGTCATAAAAGTATTTGTGAAAGAAGTTATTTAAATTTGTTGTTGATTTAATTATGCAAAAATTTATTCCGGACAGAGCTTTCAAGAAGAAAAGTTTATATATAACTTCTATTTTTATTTAATATGGGAAAAGAGTTTATTGCCGGAATATTTATTTTGTTGTTATCTGTTAGTTTAGTTGTTGCTATACCAGTATTCAAGAATGTGGAAGTCCTCAAATCAAAAAATTCTGTTGTTGTAAATATTCCTGAAAGGGCTGTTGAAGTTGCACCAGGAGTTTTTTCTTTAGGGACAAGTATTGATCCTACTACCGGAAATATTGTTGAGGGTTATGCTTTGGTTAGATATAAGGAAGAGTTTGCTAAACCTTCTTGGGCTGGAGGAAACAACGGCAATAGTGGAAGTAATTGTTATACTTTTTTAGCAAATGGAGCAAAATGGAATTCT
>Ga0209542_10012853_pt1 | contig 14560 bp, 15 predicted proteins | sample RifCSPhighO2_01_FD_184028 | JGI IMG/M metagenome (GOLD analysis project Ga0209542, IMG submission 184028) | Soil microbial communities from Rifle, Colorado - Rifle CSP2_plank highO2_0.1 (SPAdes) (version 2) | ecosystem: Environmental > Terrestrial > Deep subsurface > Rock core/Sediment ...
CAATTAACATTTAGCAATTTACAATTCTATATATTATATAAAACTTGCGGGGAGGGACAAAATTTTCGCTGTTCGCATTTCGAGCTCCTTGATTTTTAAGATAATGCGAGCTGCGGAACAAGAAAATTTTCGTCCCGATCTCAGCAAGTTACTCTTCTCTCTTTTTCTCCACATTATAAAATCGTATCCTATCTCCTCTGAAGAGTAAATCTATCTCTCCTGTTGGTCCGTTTCTGTGTTTTGCAATCAAAAGTTTTGTTGGAATTACGTTACCAATACTTTCCTCGACTCTATACAAGAACATAACAACATCCGCATCCTGTTCTATTGCGCCCGATTCCCGCAAGTCCGCAAGTTGAGGTTTTTTTTCTCCCCTATGCTCAACTGCACGTGATAATTGAGAGACTGCAACTAGCGGAATTTTTAATTCTCGGGCCAGATTCTTAAGAGACTGAGAAACTATAGAAACTTCCTGAACTCTATTATCATAATGCCTTCCGGGATCAACTAACTGAAGATAGTCTACAATAAGAAGTCCTATCTGATATTCAAGCTGAAGTCTTCTTGCCCTCGTTCTTATTTCGGCAATTGAAAGTCCTGGAGTATCATCTATGAAGATCGGTGCGTCCGCCAAAAGCCCCATCGCCTCCGACAATTTCGCAAAATCAGATTCCGATAGTTTCCCTGTTTTAAGTTTCCATGCATCAACATCTGCCTGCCCAACCAAAAGTCTGTCTACCATTTCTTCCTGGCTCATTTCCAAAGAGAAAATTCCAACCGGAATTTTCTCCGAAACCGCAGCGAATTGGGCGATATTGGCAACCATTGCGGTTTTTCCCTGTCCGGGACGGGAAGCCAAAACAAGCAAATTAGATGCTTGCATTCCCGAAAGAATGTTATCTAAATCTGCAAAACCTGTCCTAACTCCCCGAAGTCCCGCTCCTTTTTTGTGAAGCTCATCAATTCTGTCAAAACTTTCAGCAAGCATTTCCTTAAGGGGTACAAAACCCCGCATTCCCGCTCCTTTAGAAATAGAAAAAATAAAAGATTCTGCCTTATCCAAAAGCTCATCTGCCTCTTTATCTTCCATAAAACCCATTTCTGTTATTTGTCCGCCTGCTACGATCATCGATCTTTTTGTTGAATTTTCTCTTATAATCTGGGCATAATGCTCTACATTCGCCGCAGTCGGGACAGCCTCAAAAAGTGAAGTTAAATATGAAGAATCAATTTTGTCTTTAATTTTATTTTTTTTAAGTTGTGACGTGAGAGTCAATATGTCAATCGGTTTTCTTTCTTCGTATAAAGAAAGCATAGAATTATAAATAATCCCATTAATATCGTTGTAAAAATCGGAAGGCTTTATAATTTCTGAAACAATACTTATAGCATCTTTGTCTATTAAGATTGCTCCTAAAACGCTTTGCTCTATCTCTTCATTATGTGGGGGAACTTTAATTCCTGCCATACTTAAAAGATTTTAAATCGATTACTACTCCAAAAGAACTACTTGCATTTCCAAAGGCAGCTTATCTGCCGAAACCGAAAATTTTTGAAACTTACTACTTTCTTTTCCTAACATTCCAACCGCATCTGTTGATTTTTCTCCGTAAAGAATAACCACGCTGGGAGAAAATGATGTTACCATTGGATCCTTAAAATCGCAGTCAACATTTAAAATTAAAATATTATAATCTCCGGTTTCCTGGCTCTTAGAAAGTCCGGAAGTTCGGGCAACAAAAACACTTATGTTGTCTATATTTAGCGAGTATAAAAAATTACCATCGGATTTTGTTCCCAAAATTCTTGTACCGGCCACTTCATATTCTCCTGCGCCTTTGACTACAACTCTATAATCTGTGACTCTTTCTACCGCCAGGTTATCCTCTATGTCTTTTAAGAAAATTACTGCATCTGCGGCGACTTTCTGCATTTTTACCGCCGGGTCAATTACAAAACTTGAATTTTTACCTTTTATTCTTATCGATTCTTTATCTAAGATCGAAACGTCCACAAACATCATCCTACCACAAAAACAATTTTCTTGACAAGAGGGTTTTTTTATCTTATCATTCGTTTTATCTAAAATGAGTAAAGAAAAGGTCGTTCTCTCTTTTATTGCGGTAGTTTTGGGAATATTAGTAACTGGAGTTGCTTTTTATCTTTATCAGGCGACAAAAACAATTCCGCCGTCAAAAATTAAAACAATTAAAATACTCTCTCCTTCTCCTTCGCCTAAGTCGTCTATTTATTTAACAATAAAAGAACCTGAGGATGAAAAGGTTGTTGGGAAAAAAGTTGTTACGGTATCGGGTACAACCCAAAAAGACGCTACTATTGTTGTGCTATCCCCCGTTGATGAAGACGTTGTAAAGCCTTCGGGAACGGGAGATTTTTCTACAACCATAAATATAGACGATGGACAAAATAATATCGAAATCACTGCTATTTCACCAAACGGAGAAGAGATAACAGTAACAAGAACGGTTACCTTTTCAATTGAGGAATTTTGAGGCTCCATGAGATAATTATGAAAAAAAATATACTATTTATACTTGCGATAATTCTTATTCTTTCAGCTTTTTTCAGTACGGCTTGGGCAAAGACTCCGACTCCGGGAGAAAGCTTAACTCCGATTGAATCGGGGTTGACCCAGCAGCAAATAAACGCGCTTACAAACAAAATTGCTTCCCGAGTCGCCCAACTCAAGCTGGTTGAAAAAAGAGGTGTAATTGGAAAAGTAACAGATGTTTCAAGCACACAGATAACATTAAGCGATATAGGTGAAAACACACGATTTGTGGACGTTGATGAGTTTACGAAATTTAAATCCGATTCAAAATCTTTTGGAATTTCCGACATAGAAAAAGGGCAAAAAATTGGAGTTTTAGGTTTATACAATAAGGAATCAAGAAGAATCCTGGCAAGATTTGTAGAAGTCTTACAAATTCCGGATTTTATTCATGGCACCGTATCTTCAATTGATGAAGATAATTTCTCTCTTGGAATCTCAACTGAAAAAGGCAAACAAATTAATATAGAGGTTGAAAATACAACAAAAACTTCCTCTTTTGACAGCGAAAAATCAGAACTTGTAAAATCAGGGTTTTCAAAAATAAAAATCGGAGAAAATATAATAATTATCGGATTCACGAGCAAAACAGACTCAGGTGTCATTAACGCATCAAAAATTATTTTGCTGCCCGATATCCCCAAAAATCCAAAAATTAAAACATTGATCAAACCTACAATTACAAAAACTCCTACTCCGAAAATTTCGCCTACCAAGAGAATTTCTTATTGATGGAGAATAAAATAAATAAAATAAAACTTCTGATGAAGGAATCGAGTTTGACTGCGATTTTGATTTCTTCGGTTTCAAATATTATATATTTAACAGATTATTGCGGTTTTTCTTATTTTGAAAGAGAAGCATTTTTGGTAATCACAAACAAAGAAAATTATTTAATAACCGACGGAAGATACGGGCAAGCAGTATCTTCTATTGCCGGTTTTAAGCTTATTGAAATTTCCTCCTCTAATACACTTACTAAGATCTTTGAAGATTTATCTAAGAAAATAAAAAAAATAGGAATTGAAGAAAACGATTTGAGTGTTGCGGAATATCGAAAAATTAGAAAATATTTTAAAACTGTAAATCTTGCCGATCTTCAGAGTCTTAGAATTATAAAAGACTCTTTTGAGATTAAATCGATTGAAAAAGCATGTAAATTTGGCGATGAGGCTTTTGATCATATTCTAGGAAAAATAAAAAAAGGAGTAACCGAGCGGAAACTGGCTTTTGAAATTGAATTTTTTATAAAGAAAAAGGGTGCGGATATTTCTTTTCCTCCGATTGTTGCATTTTCGGCAAACTCTTCAATCCCTCACCACAAAACCTCAAACAGAAAACTGAAGACTGATAACATTATTTTGCTTGACTTCGGTGTAAAATATCAAAATTATTGTTCCGACATGACCCGAACAATATTCTTTGGCAAAGCGGATCATAAATTTAAAAAAATTTACAAGACAGTTTTGGAATCACAGCAAAAAGCAATTGACTATCTAGCTTCTAGCTTCTACCCTCGATCTTCAGCTGATAAGAAAGTTAAGGCATCAAATGTTGATAGAGTTGCTCGAAAACACATTACCGATAATGGTTTCCCCACCATCCCCCACTCACTGGGGCATGGGATTGGAATTGAAGTGCACGAACAACCAAGACTTTCTCCAAAGAGTAAAGACATTTTAAAGGAAGGCATGGTTTTTTCAATTGAACCGGGAATTTATATATCGGGGTACGGCGGAGTAAGAATAGAAGACATTTTTGCAATAGAAAGCTTCACCTCCCGCCGGGCAGAGCCCTCCTCCGGACAGAGTCTCCGGACGGCGGCTGGGCGGCGCCTCACCCATTCCCCAAAACATCTAATTGAAATTTAATCTTTTCTAAAATAGATTGACATGTCAATCTTTATAAGATAAAATCTGCCAAAATGGTAATGCCAGAAGTACGACGACCAGAAGAAACCTCACGTCAAAACGGATTGGAACAGGCAATTGATCGTTATAAACAATCCACCTCCTTCTTGACTCTTTCAGAAAATACCCGTTCTTTCTATAGAGCAGATCTTGCTCAACTTGAAGGATTCTTAAAAACTGCGGGTACTTTATCTCTTACCACAGGCATCAATAATTGGTTCGATGCATTGAAAAAAAAGCAGTTCCTGCAATCGACAGTCAATAGAAAACACTCAAGCCTATCGGGCTTTTTGAAATGGGCTCAGGCTGAAGGAGTAATTAGACCAGATTTTACCGATGGACTTTCGAAATACGAAAAGGTAAAAAGGAGAGGCTGTCCAAAAACCTTAACTGCCGAACAGACAAGCACACTAGTCTCTAAAGCAAGAAGCTTAAGAGATGCTTCTTTAATATCGATTGCGTTATCAACCGGAGCAAGCATAACAGAAATTGTTAATTTAAATGTAGAAGATATTTTAAAAACTGGAAATGGAAATATTGCAATTAGATTTAAGGGGCTTGAAAAAAAAGCTCAACCAAGAAAATTAGTAGTAGATAAAAGGTTAGGAAATGAAATTACCGAATACATCAGGAGATCAAAATTGAAACTCGAAGACCCTTTATTTCGAGGCAAATACGGATATGGAAGGCTAACCCGTACTGGAGTTACTGCTGTAATATTTAAAAAATACGCCCAAGAAATCGGAGTTGAAAATCTTAATCCGCGTATGCTGCGAGATACATTTATAGCAAACTTTACCGGAACTCCGCACGAACTTGCCAAAGTACTCGGAAGAAAAGTGTAAGTTCCTCACCCATTCCCCAAAAGAGATTATTGAGATATAATAGAAGAATGAAGAAAATTAATCCCGATAAAATCGGGGTAAAAACTCAAACTTTAAAAGGCTTTAGGGACTTGCCTGCCGGCAGGCAGGTTTTTTGCCAAAAGGGAACATATGAATAAAATACAAGTGCGAACATTAAAAGGCTTCCGCGACTTCTTACCGCGTGAAGCGAAAAAAAGACAATGGCTGATAAATACTTTGGTATCGGTGTTTGAATCTTATGGTTTTGAACCGCTTGAGACTCCGGCTTTGGAATATGCGGAATTACTCAAAGGCAAATACGGAGAAGAAGAAAAGCTAATTTATGAATTTGAGACAAAGGGCAAAGACAAGGTAGCATTAAGATATGATCAAACCGTTCCTCTCTCACGTGTAATAACTCAATATCAAAACGAGTTAGTTTTCCCTTTTAAACGCTACCAAATCCAAAATGTGTGGAGGGGAGAAAATCCTCAAAAGGGAAGATACCGTGAATTCATTCAATGCGACGCGGACATCATCGGCACAACCTCCCCTATCGCAGATGCAGAAATATTAAAACTCGTTCTTGATATTTATAAAACCTTAGGCCTTTCGGTGACTATTAAGATTAATGATTCAGAAAATTTCAAAAATTTGGATAAAAAATATGTTGCGGCAATCGATAAACTTGAAAAAATCGGAGAAAGCGAAGTTCTTTCGGAATTGACAGGTAAAGGAATGGCAGAAGAAACTGCAAGAAAAGCATTGTCGGATCTTGCGAAAAAACCTCAGACAGAAAAAATTAAAAAAATTTTATCTACACTTAAACAAATGGGCGCTGATATGAATTGCATCGCATATGAACCGACTCTCGCACGAGGCCTTGATTACTACACCGGAATAATTTTTGAAACAGTTGCTCAGAGAAGTTCCGGATCCTTATGTTCGGGAGGACGCTTTGATAAATTAATTGGGCTCTTTTCCGGAAATGATACCTTGCCTGCCGGCAGGCAGGTTCCGGCTGTTGGATTCGGACTAGGATTCGACAGAACAATCGAGGTACTTGAAGAACAAAATCTTCTGCCTGAAAATAATATTTCTTCAAAAGTTTTAGTTACTATATTTAATAATGGCCTAAAAGAAAAATCTCTTGAAGTTTATTCATTTCTGAGGAATGCCAATGTAAGCTGCGAAATATATCTGGACGAAAATACACCGCTTGAAAAACAGCTCAAATATGCCGACAAAAAATCTATTCCTTACTCTATAATTGTCGACGGGAATAATATTGCCCTAAAAGATATGGAAAAACGAGAACAACAAAATTTATCACTTAAAGAAATTATCGAAATCATTTCCGGGACAATTTAACAATTGAACAATTCATCAATTTTTTGTATAATAGAAAACTATGAAAGCTAATGTCCACCCGCAATATTTTGATAATGCACAGGTAATATGCGCCTGCGGCAATAGATTTACTGTGGGTTCAACAAAAGAAATAATTCATATTGAGCTTTGCAATAAGTGTCACCCATTTTATACAGGTGAGCAAAGATTTGTAGATTCTGCGTCAAGAATTCAGAAATTCCAGGACAAACAAAAGATTGCCCAAGAACATATATCTAAAAAAGTTAAAAAGGTTGAGGAAAAGAAACAAAAAGATACTGGCCCTAAGACACTCCGGGAAATGTTAATGTCGCTAGAATAGAATCCCCTATTGACCATTGATGATTTACGATTTATGATTTTAAAATGGTAAATGGTATATGGTAAATAATAAATTCTAATGATATGGATGACTATAGAAAATCACAGATTGAAGAACTCTCCAAAAAAATTGAAGAAGCAAGAACACTTCTTGCAGATCCAACGATTTACGAACTTGCCAAAAAAGAAATAGAAGGACTTGAAACTCAAAAAAAAGCTTTAGAACAGGATCTGTTAAGAAATAACAAGACTGGTGAAGAGTCGCTTGATAATAGAAATGTTATCATGGAAATAAAAGGAGCTGCTGGAGGAGAAGAAGCAAAGCTTTGGGGAGAAGAACTCCTTAAAATGTATATAAAATTTGCTCAAAGAAATAATTTTAAAGTTGAGCAAGTTGACGAAAACGCAATTGAAATTTCAGGAGGATCTAACGGAGCGTTTGGATTTTTCAAATATGAAGCGGGTGTTCACAGAGTTCAGCGCACTCCTGCAACAGAAAAGCGCGGAAGAATCCACACTTCAACAGCCATTGTTTCTGTACTCCCCGACCTTGCAGATATAGATCTTCACATTTCTCCCGAAGATATAGAATTTGAGGCCTTTAGGGCAGGCGGACATGGAGGACAAAATGTAAATAAAGTATCAACTGCCGTAAGAATAAAACATAAACCAACGGGAGTTGTTGTAACCTGCCGGACAGAGCGTTCACAGGGTCAAAACAGAGAAAATGCAATGAAACTCCTTCGGGCAAAACTTTGGGAGACAGAAGTAGAAAAACAAAATAAAATAATCGGTGAACTTAAATCAACGCAAGTCGGAAAAGGGATGAGATCGGAAAAAATAAGAACTTATAATTTTCCGCAAGATAGGCTTACCGATCATCGAATAAATAAGTCGTGGCATAATCTTGAAGAAATTCTAGATGGAGGGCTCGAAGAAATAGTAGAAGATCTTAAAAAAAATATAGGCAGTTAAACCGCCAGATCTAAAAATTTCATATCTTTATTCTTTAGAGCCTCTATCTTATCCAAATGATTTTCTTCTATTAATTTTGCAATCTGTCTTCCTCCCGCCAGATGAGGTAACACCACATAGTCGGCTCCTTCTTTATATAAAATTTTTGCCTCGCTTGCATCAAAAGCCATTACTACGACCTTTGCACTTCTGTTTTCATGTCTTAATTCTTTAAGCACCAACAAATTATCTTCAAGATCAGGATTAGTTGAAATAACAAGTTTTGCACTGTCTAGCTTTGCTCTTTCCTGAATATCCAAATCCGAAATATCGCCAAACAACCGATGTGCCTTCTTACCTGTCTTGCCCGAAGATAAATTCTCAAGCTTTTTAAGAATTTCCGGATCAAAATCAACCACGACCACATCTATATCCATATCTTCAAGTGCTGAGAGAATGCTTTGCCCCATCTGATCTCCGCCTATTAAAACCACGTGATTTTTAAGATCATCAAAACCATCGCCGGAAATAACGTGATCTCCTCCAAGCTTCTTTCTCTCAAAGATATTAAGATAAGGACTCAAGTATTTATATAAATAATTACCGTTTAAAATCATGTATGAAGAGATAGTAAATGTTATTATTCCTACTAATGTAACTAATGACACAACTTCGTCCGATAAATGACCAAGCTTATTTCCTAAAAATATAAGTATGAGACTAAACTCAGATATCTGAGCAACCGTTAAACCTGCTAAAAAACCAATCCTTTTTTTATATCCAAGCGCTCCAATTATTATCATCACTATTAAAGGATTTCCAATTAGTATAAATGCGGAAAATATAATTGCCGGAATAAGTATTTGCGAGAAATTTGCAAGCACAAGACCTGTTCCCAGACTTACGAAGAAAAGTATAATAAAAAAATCTCTCAAAGACTTAACTCTCGCAACGATTTGAAAACTTTCCACCGAATTCGCAAGCGCAAGTCCTGCGAGAAATCCACCAATCTCAATTGAAAAACCCACTAACGGTGAGCTGACCAAAAGCGATATCGCAAATGCCCATGCAAGACTAAACAAAAGAAGCGTTTCCGAGCTATGGGGTATATTTTCAACTATTTTAGGGAGAATAGCTTTGCTTAGGTATATTACTCCGGCAAAAAGCAAAATGCCTTTTATAATAACCAAAACAAATTCTCCTGGGCCTATTGAAATGCTACCTGTATTAAAGCCTGAAAGAAAAATTAGGGCCAATATGGCAACGAAGTCCTGCACCAATAAAAAACCTACCGATATCTTTCCATAAAGGCTTTTTAAATCTCTTTTGTCCGACAAAAGTTTAACAATAATAATTGTGCTCGAGAATGTTAAAGCAATACTTATATAAACGGAGGCAATAACATCAAATCCAAGCATTAAAGATATAAAAAATCCGATAATTGAGGTAAAAACAATCTGACCTACTCCGGTAATAAATGCGACCTTTCCAACGACTTTTAATTCTGACAACTTTAATTCAAGTCCAACCATAAAAAGAAGGAGGGTTAGTCCTATCTCGGAAAGAGATCTCACAACTTCTGGATTATTTATTCTCCCAATTGCCAGTGGGCCCAAAATAATACCTGTTAGAATATAAGCTAAAATTGCAGGCTGTCTTAAGATTCTAAAGATTATAGAAAAAAATGCAGCAAGCCCTGTGATTATTGTTATATCCAAAAAAATAGGTGCCACAACTCCATGATAACAAATTATTTTGACGATTGACAATGATATAATATTCCTCAGTGGTAAATTCGCCAATTCAAAGTTGAATGCATGATATGATTTGACAAAAGCGAGGAGCAAATTTTTTCGCTGGACGACAAGCGGATTGCTGGTCCGAGAAAAAATTTAGTTCCGAACGATAAAGTTTATGTTGCTTACCTTTTTTGAGAAAAAACAAGAAACCGCAGACGTTTTCTCTTTTATTTTCAAAACGGATGAACCTATTAAGTGGCGGGCGGGACAATATTTGTTTTATACTTTTCCTAACGATAATCCGGATAATCGCGGTGTAACCCGTTACTTTACAATCTCCTCTACCCCATTTGAGGATTTTATTATGATAACTACAAGAATTAGCAGGCCTTCAAGTTCTTTTAAAGAATCTTTGACGGAAATGAAAATTGGCGGCAGAATTACGGCATCAGGACCCGACGGCGATTTTACTATTGATGATCTTGGGAAAAACTACATTTTTATTGCAGGTGGAATCGGAATAACTCCATTTCGCTCAATTCTTCTTCAAATGGATTTTGAAAAGCTTTCCCATAAATGTTCAACTTTTATATGCGAATAGGGATGAAGATGTCGTATTTAAAGAGGAACTAGAGTCGCTTGTCCAAAGAAATCCTAATTTCAAAATAAAATATTTCATAAGTCCCGATCGCATTGATCAAGAAGCATTTTCAACTTTCAACTCTCAACTTTCAACTCTCAATTTCTACATTTCCGGTCCCGAACCTTTTGTCGAATCGATTGAAAAAATCCTGAAGGGGTTAGGGGTTAAGCCCCTAAACATAAAACTCGACTTCTTCCCCGGCTACGAAACTAGTGGCTAGTCACTAGTTGCTAGCAGCTAGTCTTGACATCTTCGGTCTTCTCCCCTACCATAAAAGAATGGACACAAATCAGTCTCCTCAAACACCACAGCCTGCTCCAAAGAAGAAATTCAACGGGCTTCTTTTTTTGGAGGTTGGTTTAGTTGAAGTATTTTCCGTTATTTTTGTACTGCTCCTTATCTTCGGAACTCTTAATTATTTTGGCTTTCTTCCCATCTCCGAATCCTTCCCATTTCTTTCATTTCTACCCCAAAGACAAAAAATAATAACAAATAAAACAGTCAAAACCACATTTTTTTTGCTTGACTTTCCAAGAAAAAATACACTACAATAATAGCAATATGGGTCAGACAATCACCGTTCCTACAAAAACAATTGAGGAAATTCTAAGTCGCCTTGATAGGCTTACTAGAGAAATAAAAGCTATTAAAACAAAACTTTTTGAAGAAGAGCCACCTTACGGAAGCGATGAATGGTGGAAATGGTCAAATGAAAAAGCGATCGAAGATTACAAAAAAGGTCGCTATACTGTCTATGAAAATGCTGAATCCCTCATTAGAGACTTGCATAAAGGTAAATAATGAAAATCGCCAAGACAAAGGCATTTGTAAAAAATTACCATAGGCTTCCAAAGAATATTCAAAATAAAACTGACAAACAAATCATCTTTCTCTCAAAAAATCTCCGTCATTCTTCCATCCGCGCAAAAAAACTTGGAGGATTTTCAGATGTGTGGGAAGGACGCGTTGATCGATCATATCGATTTACCTTTATTATAGAAACCAATACCATTACACTTCTTCAAGTTGGTCATCATGATGAAGGACTGGGGAAAAAGTGATGAAGCTTGACAAAAACTATAAGATAAAGTAGAATAGGGCTGAATTAGTTATGAGAAACATACAAGAAACAAGACACTTGGGGCCAATAAAAAAAGCCGGAATCACTGCAGGAAAATTACTTTTTGCAGGAACTGCTGTTCTCGGAATTACCAGAGGAATTGAAGAAGTCAACACGCCTATTTATGCATCCGGGCAAACAACTACGGGCGATGTAAATTGTGATGGGCAAACCAACAGTATCGATGCCGCGCTAATTTTGCAAGAAGATGCAGGGCTTAGTAATCCTGCCTGTAGCCAGGCTGGTGATGTTAATAGTGATAGACGCATCAATTCGATAGATGCCTTGTTGGTTTTGCAATACAATGCCGGTCTGATTGACCTTCCGGCTAAACCGACTGCAACTAATACACCAACCAGAACTTCGACCAGAATCCCAACGAGAACTCCAAGCCCAACTCGAACTCCAACGTACACACCTACCGAAGCTCCGACTAGAACCCCTACACCAGAGCCAGGACCGAATTATGAATTGGCAGAGGGGATAACCGAATTGATAAATCAAAAAAGGCAGGAATTAGGACTTAATCAACTAACTCTTGATCCGGCGCTTGTATCCGCCGCTAATGAATATGCCGAATTTCTTTTTGACAATATCATTACAAACCATGTTTTTCCTCGTCTTGACCACAATCTTGATGGCCTGACTCCTACTCAAAGAGCAGAAAAATACGGGTATCAAGGAGGGGTAGGTGAAATTCTTGAGGAAGTGGCAAACCCCGCAGCTGATTTTTTTACTCCAAAGCATTTTATGCAGGGCTGGCTAAATAGTCCACCGCATTATGCTATTAAGACCGACCCTATTGCTCAGGGCATTGGAGTCGGCTGTTATCAGGGTTTCTATCAATTTGGCACTGCAGAAGGGATTGTAAGTTTTTGCGTAGGTAATTTTGGAACATCGCCTTAGGCATTATAATCTCTTCTCCTAACCCCCTAATTTTTTATCATTGCTATTGACATTATTCCAATAAGTATGTTCTAATTAAATAGGAGTTTTTTATCTTGCTTTTATGCCTAATCCCATAAATAATCAGCCTGCAAGCCCAGCTAATTCTTCGCCACCTTCTTCAACACCCCCAGCCCCATTACCAAACGCTCCGGCCACAATCGTTAACAAAAGTACGTTCACGGCTCAACCCGCGGGGTCGGAAGGACAGAGGAGGATTATTGTTTTGTTACAAAAACCAATTTTTCGGATCTCTTTGCTTGTTATAGTTATTATTGGAATTTCGATTCTTATTTTTAAACCTTACAGTTCTAAAAATCTTCCTTCAACAGTATCCGAGAAACCCAAACCCATGGTTCCCGCGGTGGTAAACGGCGAGCAAATCCCCAAAAAGGCGTATGAAGCGCGACTTGCGAGCCAAGAATATTATTACGGAGATTTATATGTTAAGCGATCCGGTAAGAAGCCGCCGCAAGAGCTTGTAAACGATCTTCCCCGAGCGACTCTCGAAAACTTTATTCAAGAAACACTTCTTACGCAGTACTTGGGCAAGAAAAATATAACAGTAAGCGATCAAGAGGCACAAGACTTTATTCAGAAAGAAATCATAGATCAATCATGGAAGGGCGATAGGCAGAGGTACGAAAAAGACCTACGAGAGACATTTCATACGGATATTACCATCATTATGCGATCCGTACGAAGAGATCTTCTTATACAAAAAGTGATGGAAGTCGAAAAGTTAGACGCGTTCGGATTTTCCGCGTGGTATGCGCAATTGCGAAGAAACGCGGATGTCATAATTTATTAAAAGGTTAGTTTATTATGAATGAGCATAGTCTTTATAAAATAAACATTTCGTTTGCCGGACGGGCGTTAGTTTTTGTGGTCACGGTTTTAGCTTTATTTTCAATAAATCCTTCCTTTGCCGATGCGCGGGCGCTGGCTAGCGAATGTTACAATTTTGGAGACGTTGATCATACCGGTGCCATTGGTACTTTGGATACAGATAAAATTAATCAGTACCTATTTTTTGGTGTTCCCCTCGATATAAGGGAAAAATATCGCGCAGACGTTAATGATTCAGGACCTACGGCGGGAAACCCAACCATTGATGTTGGAGACAGAGATATGATTGCGGACTACTATAATTTTATTCGAGACGATTTTCCTGTTTGTTACACTCTAAAGCGAAAACCTCTTTTTTCTTGCTCTCCAACCGGGAATGCGTTTACCGACTCAACGAGCTATAAAAAACCCGAGCTAAAGAATACAGTTACCCTTCATGACGAACTTAAGATACTTGAACACGAAGCCGGACTTACGCCGCCATTCACAACCAATGAATTTGAGCAGGCAGACGTATATGACCACGGGCATCCGGCAAGTGGGTCACGAGTAAACTCCATTGATGCATCTACCATTTTGCAATATCTTGAAGGTCTAATTAATGATGTTTCAACAGCACAAAATCCTAACAGGTCCTGCCCGCAACTTAACGTTAATAGCTTTCCTGTTGGCGGTTTTTCAATTTCCAGTTCACAAACCGGTATTGGCGGAACAACCCCTTATTCCAGAATTGGCTTTGAGATAAGTAATTCTAATACTTTAACAGCCAACTCTCTTGTAGGTTATAATTTCGACAGTTGGACTGGAAATTGCGGATCAATTAGCGGTAATATATGCACAGTTGGTTTAGTAAATGATCTTCTTACAGATTCAAAAACAGTACAAGCAAATTATTCAGCGGTTGTACCAACCCCAATTCCCCCAACCCCAACCCCAATTCCTGCCCTGCCGGATTTGGTAATTAGAAATACTTCATGCGGCACCAACCCGCTTATTAATGTTTCCGGCGGATCAATATTGGGAAATACCGTTACCGTGACGCCGGGGGTAAACGTTACATTTACCTTCAATACCTGCAATATCGGTGCGGGATCGGCAGGTGCTTCAACGACCGTTGTTGAGGCGTTTGGCAGTGCAAATAACGCAAGTAATCCTTTTTCGGTTGGAACTCTGGCTACCAATTCATCCGCAGCCCACACGTTTACGACTTCCTGGCCGGCCTCCGGCAATTCTTACTCAATGGTTTTTGAGGCAGACTACGGTGACAACGTCA
>Ga0209542_10012854_pt1 | contig 14560 bp, 19 predicted proteins | sample RifCSPhighO2_01_FD_184028 | JGI IMG/M metagenome (GOLD analysis project Ga0209542, IMG submission 184028) | Soil microbial communities from Rifle, Colorado - Rifle CSP2_plank highO2_0.1 (SPAdes) (version 2) | ecosystem: Environmental > Terrestrial > Deep subsurface > Rock core/Sediment ...
CGGAATTAAGTTGGAATTATTCGGCAACATATTCGCTCATCCTTCAGTTATAAAGTAACAATCTGCAATTAATGTATAATAAATATAACGATGAGTCATGTGGATAAAAAAATAATAGGGTTTGACATGGACGGCGTAGTGATCAATAACAATCCTCTCAAATTAGAAATTGCCCAAAAACTCGGTTATAAATTGCAGATCACTCAAACCGCATCCGAAATCATAAGGAAAATATTATTACCGGAAGATCTAAAATCCCTGCAGACCGCGCTTTATCATAATCTTGGAGTTTCCATTAATGCCGGCTTGATGCCTGGAATTACGAATCTCCTTTCACAAATTAAAGAAAGAGGCAGCCCTTTCTATTTGATATCAAGAAGAGCCGCTCCGGAGATAGCAATAGAATACTTGAAAGTAAAAGGACTGTGGCCAAAATATTTCAATGAATCGAACGCTTTTTTTGTGGTTGAGCCGATAGAAAAAAATATTATGGCAAAAAAATTGAGCATAACCCATTATGTTGATGACGAAACAAAAATTCTGGGAATACTTGAAGACGTGCCCAATAAATTCCTGTTCGACCACATGGGCGTTTTTCCTGAAGGGGATTACACCAAGGTTGCTTCGCACGAGGAATTGGCAAAATATTTTTTAGGATGAGGAAGGTTTTAGGTCAAAAATTTTTTAATAGGCTGGCGTTGAAAGTCGCAGAAGAGATTTTGGGTAAATATTTATGCAGGCAAATTCCAGGAAGTCCGACTTCCCCGGGAAGTCGGACTTCCAAAATTTGCCTTATGATTACCGAGACTGAAGCATATGTCGGACCGGACGATGAGGCCTCGCACGCATCGCGCGGACGCACAAAGAGGAATGAGCCGATGTTCGGGCGTGCCGGCATTTGGTACGTTTATTTTACTTATGGCATGTATTGGATGTTGAACATTGTGACCGGTCCGAAGGATTACCCCGCGGCAGTTTTAATACGGGGTATTGTTCCAAATTTGGATGGGCCGGCCAAACTGACAAAGTTTCTGAAAATAGACGGACGTTTTAACGCTAAATCGGCATCTCAAAAAACCGGACTGTGGATAGAAGATCGCGGAATTAAAATAAAATCTTTTCAAATCAGGCGCGGACCGCGTATCGGTGTTGATTACTCCGGCAAATGGGCCAAGAAGCCGTATAGATTTTTAATTCGTTAGGCTTGTAATTTTTAAGGAATCGTGCTAGGAATTAAAACAGAAGGGAGAAGTTTGGAATGGAAAGTATGAAAGAACGATGGTTCGCTTTTTGCAAAATTTTGAGCCCGGAAGCGGAAACGATAGCCATCTTGGGCACTTATGCTGGACTAGAAATGCATTATCGGACGGATCCATTTAGGTTTTATCATACATTTTTTGAACACATTGAGCCTTGTTTGAATGAATTAGAAGCAGTTCGGCATTTATGCTACGATCCAACGGTAGTCGAGATGGCTCTTTGGTGCCATGATGTGTTTTACGACGTAAAGCGCCATGACAACGAACATATGAGCGCTATATTGGCTAGCTATTTCATGGGGCGTTTGGGGAAAGAGCCTGATTTTGTTGTTCATGTGGTTAATTGTATTTTGGCAACGGCTCATAAAAAGTTACCGACTGATCATGATGCGCAATTTGTTGTCGATATCGATTTGTCGTATCTCGGCGCTTCTTGGGATGTTTTCCAGAAAAATACCGAGAACATCCGGAGAGAATATCGTGAAGGACTCTCTTTAACAAAACAGGAATGGCGGAATGGCCGAATGAAATTTGTTGAAGGCATGCTTGATACAAAAAAACGTCCATGTATTTACTGCACAGATTTTTTCAGAAACAAATATGAGGCGCAGGCGAGGGCCAATCTTGAACGTTCGCTTGAAGAACTGCGAGCCGTCGCGAACTAAATCGAGGCGGTTTTTCTTTTCCACAGATTTTGATTTTTGGCGCGTATGCTATAATTAAAAAATGCAAAAACAAGTAACAATCTATTCGACTCCGTGGTGCGTCTACTGTAAGATGGCCAAAAAATATTTTAATGACAACAAAATCACCTTTGTTGAGCATGATGTTGCGCAGGACGAACAGGCAAGGGATGAAATGATAAAAAAAACCGGCCAAATGGGCGTTCCGGTAATTGAGGTAGACGGCCAAATCGTCATCGGCTTTGACCAACAGAAGCTAAAAAAACTTTTGGAGGTTTAACTGAACTTTGCGCGGTCTTCGAGTATGATATCGAAGCTCATTTTTTGGTTTTTCCGCAGGATTTGAATATTTAATTTGTCCCCGACATTGCAATTGGAAAGCACGTCTTCCAATGTTTCTTTTTCCGTTATTTCTTTGCCGTTTGCCGCAACTATGACATCATGTTCTTTGACGCCGGCTTCGTACGCGGCGCTTCCCGGCAAAACAGCTTTATCTTCAGGAAGCCCTTCGCGCATGACGAGCGCGCCGTGCCGGAGAGGAATTCTGAAGTGATCTGCTACTGTTTTATTTAAAAGTACATATTTCACTCCCAAAAACGGCGAACGGATATGCCCGTGTTTCTTGATTTCTTCGAGGTCTTTTTTTGCGCGGTCAATGGGGATGGCAAAGCCGATATTTTGTGCCCCAAAAACTATCGCGGAGTTTATTCCGATAGCTTCTCCTTCGATATTTATCAGGGGTCCGCCCGAGTTTCCCGGATTAATGGCGGCATCCGTCTGGATAAGCCCCCTTAACCTTTCCTGATGCCCCTCGAAATCGGTAATTGCCGAAAGAAATCTGGATAAGCCGGAAATAATGCCTGTAGACACGGAATTTGAAAATTCGCCCAAGGCATTGCCAATTGCGATGACCGCCGTCCCAAGTTTTATATTTTTTGCCGTACCCAATTTAATGGTCGGCAGATCTTTCGGAGGATTAATAATTTTTAATATAGCGATATCCGCTAAAGGGTCTTTGCCTATAACTTCAATATCATAGCTTTTGCCGCTCGCGTTTAGCACCACTTTATAAGACGCCTTTTTGTCCTGCACGACATGTTTATTTGTAAGCACCAATCCCGTCGGATCAACAATAAAACCGGAGCCGCCAGACACCGAAACCTTGCCGTTCTCGGCTTCGTCCTCCAATTTTTTGGAAAATTGTTCCGGTACCATGCCCATTTTTTGTAAATCTTCCGCGACCAACTCAACTTCCTTGGACGCGGTAATACTTACCACTCCGGGTAGTGCTTTTTCTATCGCGCCTATGATTTTATCCTGGTATTCCATTTTACTTAATATAACACATTTGTCCCCTCGAGAGGAATTGAACCTCTATCGACCCCTTAGGACGGGGATGTTCTGTCCGTTGAACTACGAGGGGCTTTGTGTTTCGCGCTTTACCGCCGCAACTTTTTATAACACAAACCGCTATTGATTTCTATATATCCCTAATTCGAACGAATTAGCGCATGACGGCTTATAAAGATTGCCAAAGATTTTGAGATGCGCTATGGTGAGGGGAGAAATTTTGAGATATGTACGCATGAAAATTAATTTAAAAGAAGTTTATGGTTGTGGGGCTACCTTTGTCCTCGATTTGTTTGATGACGGCAAAAGAGCGGACAGGATATTTTTTAGGCGATTCAATAATTTGTTATCCCAAGTTTTCGATGGAAACGCAACAGATCTTGTTTTGTATACATATGGTTTAAAAATCAGGCCGCGGCGCATAACATTGAATATGACAGATGGGCGGAAACGCATGGCAAAAGTTGATGGTTTATGTAATCAGGACAGGGAAGACCAAAAGTGTGCCGTGGTCATGCTGGAATGTGATGCGAGAAACGGGGAACATTCCGTTCCGGTTCCGCGCTATGCCTGCTATTTATGTGAAAAAGAAACGTGGGGAGTTGGAAGAATCAGAATGGAAGTTTATGATCATAAATCAAGATCTATAAAGGAAGTGAATGTGCATGATGATTGCAAGCTGGAATATCTTGAGCAAATTTCCAAAATAAAATTGCGCGTCAAAAAAGCCGGCTAACCCGGTTTTTTCTTTACAAAAAACCTGTTCGGAGCTAGGGTGGGGGAGGAAATTGGAGGTTGAAAATGGCAAAATGGAAGAGTGCGAAAGAGCATAAACTTCACGCTAAAACATTGGAGATCCATGGCGGAGGGTCGCTCTATGACACGGAATTGCGAATCGGCGTAGACCGCGTAGCGGCATATCCGCTGGGAAGCGTTGGTCGCGGAACCAAATTATTTGCGGGTGAAGAAGATGGTTTTATTTATTCCCGCATTAATAACCGCACGGTAGACAAATTGGAAAGGCGCTTGGCTTCGATGGAGGGGGCGGAAGCTTGTTTGGCAACTTCTTCCGGAATGTCGGCAATCACTTTACTTTCATTGTATTTGGCCCGAACAAGAGATAATAGAAAAGGCGGCATAGTTTCTTCCAACAGGCTTTACGGTGGAGTGTTTCATCTTTTTCACGAAATTCTGCCAAGATTGGGAATTGATGTGAGTTTTGTAGGCAATCCACACGATATTGATAACTGGGAATATGCGAACTATTGGCACAAAATCGGCTTGGATCCGCCGCGCGCATTACGTTTTTTCCATCTTGAAAATCCTTCAAACCCGCTAATTGACGTTTTTGACGTGGGGACTATTGCGGAAGTCGCGCACAAATTTGAAGTACCGCTGGTAGTTGACAGCACGCTCGCAACGCCGGCTCTCCTGAAGCCATTGGAATTGGGCGCGGATTTTGTTGTCCATTCCCTTTCAAAATATATGGGTGACGGCGAAGTTATCGGTGGGGCGATCCTCGGGAAGAAAGACGTTATCGATGACTTGAAGAAAACATGGTTTAGAGATATGGGTCCATGCATGTCTCCGGATAACGCGGCAATTTTTCTTTCTCATGTTGAATCTCTCTCGGTCAGGATGACCGAGCACTGCAGAAACGCGGAAAAAGTCGCCAAATTTTTATCGAGACACGAAAAAGTTAAGCAGGTATTTTACCCGTCGGTAGGTGTCCGCTCGAAGCGAAATAAATCGCTTATGACGAAAGGATTTGGCGGACTCATGGCATTCGAAGTAAAAGGCGGGGTTAAAGCGGCCACAAAAGTTATTGAAAATCTAAAATTGTTTTGGCATGCCCCGAATATCGGAGAATCGCGCTCGCTCGTGTTGATTCCTTGGCTTACGACCCACGGTCTTATGAGCGACAAAGATAAATCGAAAGCCGGTATTTTGCCAGGGGTTATCAGAGCCTCTTTGGGGAGAGAAGACGATCGAGATTTATGTGAGGATCTTGGTCAGTAAACTGCCTTTTTTTGTTTTAAAATTTAGCCATGCGCGTCCGCATCAAAAGAATAGATAAATCTCTGCCCCTGCCCGAGTATAAGACGGTGGGAGCCGCCGGGTTTGATCTGGCCGTGAGAATCTCAGCAACTATTTTACCAAAGGAAGTTGTGCACGTTCCGCTTAACATTGCTTTGGAGCCGCCGCCCGGATATATGGTAATGCTTGCTGCGCGCTCGTCGCTTCACAAAAAAGGGCTTATGCTCGCGCATAGTGTCGGGATTGTAGATGCTGATTTTTCCGGAAACGGAGATGAATATATCGTTCCGCTTTATAATTTTACCGACAAGCCGGTTTCTATAGAAAAAGGCGAAAGGCTAGTGCAAGGAATTTTCAAAAAATTTGACCGCGCTGAATGGGAAGAGGTTGAGGATCTAGGGAATAAAACCAGGGGCGGGTTTGGATCAACGGGGCTGGTTTAATTCATTAAAACCCCGCTAAATCCTATGGATTTTACGGGGCAAGTCTGCTAAGATATTTTTATGCGGTTTGGAGCTTATAATACTTGGAATACGCAGTGGAATATGCCGTTTTGGGGTTTTGTTTTTTGGCCGATAATCGGAGTATTTATTTTCGCGCTTGTCGTGTGGACGATATATTGGAAAGGGCGCGCCTTGTGGCATGCCGCCCGAAAAAGGAGACTTGTATTGGTTCGTCGCCCTGCTTCTCATTAACACAGCTGGCATTTTGGAAATTTCATACATTTTCCACTTCAGCAAAAAATCCGTGCCGAAGGAGGAGCCGGTGGAGACGAAGGAGAATTGAGTTTGAACCAAATCAACAAGGGCCTTTAGTTCAGTGGTAGAACGCATCCATGGCATGGATGAGGTGGGAGTCCGATTCTCCCAAGGTCCAAAAAAATATTTGACAGGATATTTTATTTTTGCTAGACTTAAACAGTTCCCAAATCAAACTGAAAAGGAGGAAGAGAAATGCTTAGAAAGCTTGGTGAGAAGGTTGGGGATTTTTTATTTCGGCTAAAAAAGCCTAAAAAAGACAGTCTGATACCGCGGCGTTATAAGTGTTTTGTTAAAGAGGGTGTTCAAAAAGAATATGCTTTCAGGCGCGCCTTAAAATTGGCGCGCGAAGAAAATCTTAAAAAATAGGTTTTTCTCTTTTAAGTTCACGGACAATCCATGGACTTTTATTTTTTTAATACAAATACCCCCAGGTCTGCAGTTTGTCGGAGTCCTCTCCCCAAGTTGCCCCGATATCGGTGCGGTAGAACATTTTTTGGAGCATGATGTTGTCTATTCTGGAATAGGCCTGCTTCCTCGCTTCTTCCATTGAAGATCCGGAGTCCGTGACAACAAGGTCGTATCCGGCGTTTTCCGCAATTCTCTAGTCGCCGTCCACCAATTTAACGTCTCCCAAATGCACTCCATCCAAATTCGGTTTTTTTTGAAAAGTATCGAAAGGTCATGATAAATATCCGCCTGTGATTTGTCTTTGAACGGCCATGGCGGGGTAGCACAGACAACTCCCGTAGCCGCTTTTTGTGAGATCATCTTTCATTTTTTCCAGTGTATGTTTAAAAAATTTATTCGGCTCGCACTAGAACATGGAGGTCCCCATTTCGCCGGTTAGCGGCCCAAGCTCTCCCACCCCACGAATAAAAACTTATGAGATTTTTTTCTGCCATGTGTTAATTTTAGCACTAATGAATTTATTTACAATTAAAGTTGCATCTGATAGTCTGGTTACAGACAATAAATATTTTTTGAAGTTCTACAAAATCCGGAAACGCGGAAAGATAATTGAAAGCCGATATCCCGGGCTTTACGCGGGAATTGTGACAATGGGAATATTCGGCACGCTTACCTGCAAAAGCGGCATGCGCGCCCTGAAAAAAAACAGAATTTTCTTCCACTTTTGGAGCGATGCCATGCTTACCGGCATGAGGCCGTGTAAACTTTGTAAACCGGTAAAGCTTTGCAGGGCGGAAAAAGCGCTGAAACAAAAATTAAAAACTGATGTATAAAACCATCAGTTTTTTGTTGCCTGCCCCGCATACTAAACCACAAATTATTTGCGGGGTCAATCTACACAAAATGTAAATATGATGGGATGATGAAGCAATGAAGAAAAAGGTTCATGAATTTCTCACGCTGGGCAATGATGACCCGAAAGAGATGCCCGACGAAGTAATCTTAAAAAAATCGGTGAATAATCCGGCGCTTTTTTCTTTGATTGTAGATAAATATCAAACCCCGTTTTTCAGAAAAGCACTCGGCATAGTGCATTCTTCGGAAGAAGCAGAAGATATCGTGCAGGAAACATTTACCAAGATATATGCGAACGCAAAAAAATTCAAAAAACAGCCCGGAGTTGAATTTAAAAGCTGGGCGTGGCGGATTTTGGTAAATACCTCGCTCACGCACTACCGCAAAGTAAAGAAAACTTTCGGGGATGTCGGATATCTGGATGAGATATTGGCAGGAGATGATGATGATATCGAATCTAAATTAAAATTAGCCACGGAAAATTCGATAGATAAAGACGACAGGGTGGGGGTTATCAAGGACGCCATGGAAACCTTGCCCACGGAGGCAGGAGTCCTGCTTAAGGCGCATTATATTGAGGACCGACCCTACGGTGAAATAGCCAAAAAACACGGCCTTTCAATAGGTGCTTTGAAGATGAAACTTTTTAGGGCGCGCAAGGTTTTAAAGGATATAGTCGGAGAAGTTTAAAAGCTAAAAAGCTATACGCCATAAGCCATATGCAAACAAGAGAACAACAGTTAAAAAACCGCATAATGACAAGGATTTACGGCATTTGGTTTATCCGCAGGGGTATTCCGATGCTGGCGGGGAGTGCCTTATTTATTACCGCGGCTTTAAAGCTGACGGCGGAGCGCTTTTTTGTGGCGCAAATCTGGAGGAATTTTGAATACGCGGCGACATCCGATATTATGAGCCTTCCGAGGTTTATTGCCTCAGCGTTAAATAGTGCGGAGCCGGCATTGCTGATGTTTATTTCGGCCGTGGGCATTACAGGATTCGTATTGGCGGTAAAATTACTCCGAAGCATCCGCAGTATTTTAATGGGCAGCAGAGTTCAATTAGGGTACCAATCCCGGCGTTAGTCGGAATGGTAGAAAGTCCCGATCCGCAGCGGATTGTGGATCCACGACTCTTAGTCGGGAGTCGCGATTACCATAATGAAAAATCTCCCTGGCGGGAGATTTTTTGTTGCTTCGCAGTCAATGCAACTTTTTTGCTTTCCATTGTCTGCTTCGCATTAAATTTCATCAAACAAGAACTTGTCGAAAACTTTCATTTTTTCCCGGTAAGTTTTGGGGTCCAAGAGCCAGAGCGTTGCGGCTACGGAGGAGAGCAACGCGTTTCCGTCCTGCGGAGTAAAACAGCCGCCGGATATTCGTAGGCCATCATCAGAAACCCCAAGGGTTTGTTCGCAAAAAACTGTTTGATTGAGAATTCTTCCAAGAATAGACCGCGACGAATCGCGCGCGCGAGCGAATACTTTATTATTGCTCTTGAATTTTGTAAATGCCACAAGCGGATTTGAACGTAGTCTTTCTTTGGCTTCAGCAAGATCAATGCCGGATTTTAATTCCAAATTAAAGCAAAAAGTATGCATTAATTGCGTAGGGACTTTTAATGCTTGCGCGGAAATGCGGAAACATTCCTTTTCCGGATAAATGGTTTTCAATACACTTGCTGTGTCATCAGCCTGGTGCGAGCCATAAGGAGGGTGCGAATATTTTTCAAATTCCACGCCCAAAATGCCCTTATCTTCGCTGACATCGCTCGCCCGCCGGATAATAGTAAAAATTCCATTTTGCAGATTAAGGTACCCTTGGGCCATTGCGATGCTCTTTAGTATGCAAAGCATCTGGTGCGTATTACAGCTTACTATCTGGATAAATTTGTCGTTTCTCGGGACCAGTGCGGAATCATTGATGGTCCAGGCATAAGGTTTTCCGAAGCCTTTTTCACTGCCCTGCGCAATGAATCCGTTTACTTTCGGAAAAGAATTATAAAATCCTTCCTTGAGCTTATTTCCTTCGGGAGTACAATCAACAATTACATCGGCTGATTTTGCGATTTCCGGGAATAATCCGACCGGACAAAGACCGAGTTCCAGGAATTTTTTTTCTTTTTCCTTGTTCTCAACGACTAATTGCGCGCCGGCTTCTATCATATCTTTAACTTTACCTGCTTCTTCTTCCAGTGGCGAGCGCTTGTAAAAAAATATTTCGCCCAGGCCGATATCTTTACGCTCTTTAGTAAAAAGATGGATAAGCGGTTCGCCGATGGTCCCGGTACCAACAATAAGAACTTTCTTGCCTTTTGGCATTTCAAAAATACGCATCTTCTTATATAAACGTATCAGAAAAAGAGGCGGTTACAAACGCTTGTTTATGGCACGAGCACGAACCACAATAAAACGGCAATGGCGAGTGCGGCGATCTTTTCACGGATGTTTCCCTGCGGGAGCCACTTTGTTTTGCCTTCGGTTTCTTCAAGAAGGTGTGTTCTTAAAAAGTCATGGATTTTAAATGCAAACTCGTTTTCATCGCTTATTACTTTTATTTCGCCGTTTTCCGCGAGCGATATCGTGCCTTTTTCTTCAGAGACCGCGATGATGAGCGCATCGGAACGTTCAGCTAGGCCGAGGGCCGCGCGGTGGCGCGTCCCGAAGTTCTTGGTAGCTTCGGCTTTGCGCGCCAAAGGCAGGTGCACCCCGAACATTCTTATCCTGTCCCCGGTTATTATTACGGCGCCGTCGTGTCCCGGCGAGGAAGTATCGAAAATGCTTAATAAAATCTCTTTTGAGACTTTGCCGCCCAAAAATATTCCGTTTTCAATAAGACTTTCGACCGCTTCATCGCCCGGTAAAACTATCAGCGCTCCGGTTTTTGCGGATGCCAATTCATTAGACGTATGAATTATCTCGTTGGAGACTATCTCGGATATCATTTCGCGCTTGGCGTAAGGAAATCTGTTCCAGGCGGACAGCCATTCAAAAAATCTCCGCAGTTCTCTTTGAAATACTACAACGAATATTATCGTCATGAAACTAAAGAGCACGTTAAAGAGCGTCGTCGTGAGATAAAGATTCAGATATCGCGCCGAGATATAGATAAGAAAAAGAATAGCGATGCCGTTAAAAAGAAAAAGTGAGCGAGCTTTTTCAAAAAGCAAAATAACTGCGTAGACCAGCACCGCGACGACTAAAATATCTATGATTGCGAGTACATTGACTCCAAATGAACCAAATTCGAACATAAAAATATTATAACAGATTTTCGGAAGCGGGAGGATTCGAACCTCCGATACCGTTTCCGGTATACCGCTTTTCGAGAGCGGCGCCTTCAACCACTCAGCCACGCTTCCGTGAAAATATTAAATTTTCAATTCTCTATATGTATTCTCAGCCTAGCATAAAAATGGGGTTTTCCAAGAATAAGATTCATGTCGATTTCAGCAAAACTTATGGGTCATTTGACAGGTTTTTATATCCTATTAAGCTTAAATTATGATTACCGATCATGATATACAGAAACTATCAAAGGTTCTTGCTGCAAAAGGAGACCTGACGGTGCTCGCTACTAAAGAGGAACTAAAAACTCTTGCTGCAAAAGGAGACCTGACGGTGCTCGCTACTAAAGAGGAACTAAAAACTCTTGCTGCAAAAGGAGACCTGACGGTGCTCGCTACTAAAGAGGAACTAAAAACTCTTGCTACAAAAAAGGATTTAGACGAATTGGCCGGAGATGTGGTTAGGATTGAAAACAAAGTCGATGAGATTGATTCACGATTGAGCGGAGTTGAAACTAAGCTTATTGGTGTTGAAACTAGACTTGATAGTGTTGAAGTTAAATTGGGTAGCATCGAATCAAAACTTGATAATATTGTGCTTTCTGTAAAGACTGTCCCGAGGATGAAAGAAATTATCCAGGACAAACTCGGTGTTGAGGTCTGATAAATATTCTATTTAGCTTATTTTGTCCGCCCACCAGGAATCGAACCTGGGACCATCTCCTTAAGAGGGAGTTGCTCTACCAGCTGAGCTATGGGCGGCCGTGCCTGCGGCAGGCAGGTTCACAAAAATTATATCTAATTTCCCGGAAAAATCAAGAAAAAGCCCGCTAGGGCTTTTAAATTTTTGAATTATTTTCCAGAAAGGCTTGGAGGGCCTGTATGCGCGGGCGGAGGATTGTGAGGCCGGCGGATTCGTTGAACACTTTTACGTCATCATTTATGACATCCAGAAAATCCGCGAGATCTTTTAACAGCCCCCTTTTTTAGTGCGTCATCATTCTCTTCCGGATAGATTTTTTTTACAATCTCTTCGGCAAGTATCAGGTTGGTCATAAGGATTTCCAACTCGACCCGCGTAAACTGGCTTTTCCATTCGTTTTCGTGTACAAGCTCTCTTATTCTGGTTGTTTGTGAAATATTCAATACGTATTGTTTTTTTGCGTACAAATCCTTTGCTTCCCGCATAACTTACCTAAATCTGTTACTAACCTAGCAGGAAATTGATTTTTTCACAATGTAATGGTATTCTAATTTTATCTGAAATGAAGCTATTTTTTGAACAATACATGCTTTATGTGGGCTCGGGGCTTTTGCTTTTTGACGTCCTGCTCGCTGTTTGGATTTTTTATGTCAGAAAAAACGTCAGAGCCATTTTCAGGTCCGGAGACACAGATTTGGGAAAAGTGTTGCTTGAATTGCGGAAAAACGAGGTTGCTTTTTCGGAGGCCTTAAAGGAGGCAGTAGCCAGGGTTTCCAATCTTGAAAGCGAATTGCCGAAGGACTTAAAAAGGGTGGGTCTTGTGCGATATAACCCTTTTTCAGACGCGGGCGGAGACCAAAGCTTTGCTTTGGCGCTCTTAAACGCCCAAAATGATGGTATTGTGCTCTCATCGCTTTACGGAAGGGAAATGAACAGGGTTTACGCGAAGCTGATAAAACAGGGGCGTTCGCAGTATCAGCTGACCGATGAAGAAAAAAAGGCAATAGAAAGCGCTGTCTAAAAACATGAAAAATGAAATCAGAAAACAAAAATTTAATTTCGCGGCCGCCGATCATTGTTGTGATGGGTCATATTGACCATGGAAAAACTACGCTCTTAGACCACATTCGTAAATCAAACGTAGCCGCCGGTGAAGCAGGGGGTATTACCCAGCATATAGGTGCTTATGAAGTGGAGCACCCCTCGACAAGCTCGGGGCAAGTTCAAAAAATAACGTTCTTGGATACTCCCGGGCATGAAGCATTTACCAAAATGCGCTCGCGAGGAGCAAAGATAGCGGATATCGCGATACTTGTTGTCGCGGCAGACGACGGAGTTAAGCCACAGACAAAAGAGGCTTTGACGATTATTAAAGAAAATAAAATGCCGTTTTTGATTGCGATAAATAAGATAGATAAAGCCGGCGCGGATATAGACAAGGTAAAAAGCGAACTTACAAAAGAAGAAGTTTATCTTGAGGGCAGGGGCGGCTCGGTCCCCGCGTGTGAAATATCCGCTAAAGCGGGCACCGGAGTTGGCGAACTTCTGGAGACGATATTGCTGATGGCGGAGTTGGAAGGATTTAAAGGCGATCCGACAAAATTTGCCGAAGGAGTTATTATTGAATCGCATTTGGATAAAAAACGCGGAAATACTTCCACATTACTGGTAAGAGGGGGAACGTTAAAAAAAGGCGAGTATGTCGTTGCCGGAAGATCGCTGGCAAAAGTGCGCATATTGGAGAATTTTTTGGGCGAAGGAACGGACAAGGCCGGCCTTTCAACGCCGGCGGTAGTTGTCGGATTTGATAAGCTTCCGCAGATCGGTGCTGAATTTAAGACATTTTTCTCGCAAAAGGAAGCGGCCGAGGAAGCAAGAAAATTCAAGGAGGCTGTTGCGCCCGATAAGAAGTTGTCCTCCTCGAAGTCCGACTTTCCGGGGAAGTCGGACTTCTTCCCGGGCAACTCCGAGGAGGTAGCAAAAGTAGTGCTAGGCATCATCATCAAGAGCGACGTGCAGGGTTCCGGAGAAGCGATACGGCATGAAATTGAAAAAATAAAAAGCGAAAAAATAGAAATAAAATATTTGAGGATAGAGGCGGGGGATGTATCGCTGGACGACGTTAAGCTTGCTTCATCGGCAAAAAATATGCTGATAGTGGCCTTTAAAGCCGGAATCAGCCAGGATGCAAGAGACCTTGCCGAGAGAATGAGCGTTCCGATTGTCTCGTTCCAGATAATCTATGAAGTAGCGCAATTCGTAAAAGAAAAAATGCTGGCAATCTTGCCGGCGGAAACGCAAAAGACCGTATTGGGAAAGGCGAAAATATTAAAAATATTCAAAGGAGAAAAAGACGATCAGGTCGTCGGCGGAAAAGTTATCGAGGGGTCCATTAAAAAGAACGCGAAGTACGATATTTTGCGGAGAGAAAATAAAATAGGTACCGGCAAAATAGACAATCTCCAGAGCGGCAGGACGAATGTCGGAGAGACTGAAGCCCCGAATGAATTCGGCGCGATGTGCGACTCATCCTTGGCCCTGGTTGCGGGAGATGTTATTGAATCGTATTTAGAAGAAGAGGTGAAAGGAAAACTGTAACATGAGTCATAACGCGGAAAGGCTCGCGTCTTTTTTGGGAAGGGAAGTCACGGAATTTTTGTTGCGGCACGCGGTCATGCCGGAAGGCGCTTTTTTCTCGGTAAGCAGGGTTCTTTTGGATAACGCGCTTGATAAAGCACAGGTCTTTATTTTGATATTTCCGGACAAATTGGCGCACGAATCTTTTACTGAAATAAAGCATTCGGAAAGAGAAGTGAGAAAGTACATTGCTTCGCGGCTCAAACGCCACAAAATACCGCATATAAAATTCGTTTTAGACACAACGCAGACAAAACAGGTCCGCCTTGAAAAATTACTGGAAAACATAGAAAATAATTAGAAGGTCGGCCGGGTAGCCAAGTGGCAAGGCATGGGTCTGCAAAACCCATATACAGGGGTTCGATTCCCCTCCCGGCCTCATGCTCTCTGGGGAGAAGAAATGCCCTCGTGGCGGAATTGGCAGACGCGCGTGGCTTAGGACCACGTCCCGCAAGGGGTAGAGGTTCAAATCCTCTCGAGGGCACCACGTAGGAAAAGTCAAAGAGTTTTGGTTCGCCTCGCTTCGCTCGGCGACTAATTCGTATTCAATTTTGGGGGTAAAAACGAATTCACGATTTCGTA
>Ga0209542_10012855_pt1 | contig 14559 bp, 13 predicted proteins | sample RifCSPhighO2_01_FD_184028 | JGI IMG/M metagenome (GOLD analysis project Ga0209542, IMG submission 184028) | Soil microbial communities from Rifle, Colorado - Rifle CSP2_plank highO2_0.1 (SPAdes) (version 2) | ecosystem: Environmental > Terrestrial > Deep subsurface > Rock core/Sediment ...
CAAATGCGACTTCGGATTGAGCGACACTTTCGGCAATAGCAACAGCCGCATCGTTTCCGGAAACCAGCATCGCACCGTATAAAAACTCTTCTAAGGTCAGTGTTTCTCCTTGTGTTAATCCCATCGCGTTTTCGCCGATTGTGGCGGCCTTTTCGGAAACACTAAATTTATCGGAAAGCTTGGTATTTTCCAAGGCCATCAATACCGTCATGATTTTTACGGTTGATGCAGCGGGAAGTTTTTGAGTGGGATTTTTTGCATAAATAACCTCTCCGGAATCATAATCTACCAAAATCGCTGATTTTGCCGAGACGCTTAAAACATCTGAATTTTTTGAAGTCTTGCTTTTTGGAAACCAGTCGTTTGAGATATTAGACTTCGAAGTGCCGTAAACATCAGGTACAGGAGATTGCGGGGAAACAGTGTCTTTTTTAAAAAACAAAAAACCTAAGGTGGCAACTGCCGCAATTAAAAAGACAGATATAACTCTGCCCATATAAGAGAATTTTAGCAGAGAGAAGCCGCTTGAGGCTAGTTTAGTCTTTTTCCAAAACTTCTACCGCTGCTTTTGCACACTCTACGTCCTGGGACACATCCATAGAACCGCCAACGCCGACACCACCCACAACTTTACCTGCTTTTTTTACTGGCAGTCCGCCTGCAATTACCATAAGCTCTCCAGCAAATGCATCTGTTACTCCAAAGTAAGGTTGGCCCTCACCAGCATACTGCGCAATGTCACCGCTTCCAACTCCTAATGTCGCAGCAGTATACGCTTTAGCTTGGGCAAATTTTGGACTCACGGGAAAAGCACCTTCCATTCTATTGACGCAAACAGGTAATCCGTGTTCATCAACTACAATAACAGTAACTTTAATACCTAACTGTTCAGCTTTCTTTGTGGAAGCTTCGCAGGCTCTCCTTGCGGAATCTAGAGAAATCAAAGTATCACCTCCCCTAAAATCAGTTTAGCAAATATTGATAGTAAAAAATCAAGCAGCTTTTGACATAACCAACGGGTAATCTTGACCAGGCCTTACTTGATGACAACGACCGTCGGCCCATTTAAAAACCTCAAAAAAACGGTCGGACTGATCACCGGTCGAAAGAAATGTTCTATAGCCGAAATTGTTAAACCAAGCATTTTCGAATCTTAAACCGCTTTTCTCACTGAAATCTTTTTTGGCAAAGTCCTGAACTATAATCAATCCGCTGGGATTAACAATCCTCCTTGCCTCTTCGAGAATAACTAATCGATCTTCTGGATGATGCTGATATAACATGGTACTTAGTATAACTGCATCGAAATAACCACCCGATATAATATTGGTTGGAGAAATAAGATCTTCCTGCAAAAATCTAACCTTTTTACTCTGTTTTAATCTTTCTTCCATTTGTTTAACGTTCTCAACGTTTGCAAGTTCTTTGGGATAAAATGAACAAGCCATTATCCAGTATTTAACTTCTGGATCCTCCGGGTTAACTTTATCCACAGCTAGACCTTCTGATAAATTTAAAGGTCTTTCCAACCAGACGTTTAAAGGATCGACAGATCCATTTTCAATTTGCTCAAAGGGCTCATTTAGTTCAAAACCTCTTAGTCCATAATTAGCACCGCAACCAAGATCTGCAATTTTAAGCTCTCTTCCGTTAGTCAAGGCAGCGACTAGTGCTTTTGGACCAGCGTAGCGTTGGTATACAGTTGTTGCTGTGTCTTTAGTCAAAAGGATTTCCTGCAGTTGTTTGCGATTTTCAGTCGTTAAACGCTTAAGTTCCGGCTCCCAGTCGAAAGCATCACCATAGGACACATAATCGAAATCGTGTCCATACATTTTGATGTACTGTATACCCCTAAAAAATAAGTTTACAAAGTGCGAGGGAGTCATGTTAGGTCTTTCCTCGTAGCTAGACCTTAGAAATGAAGCGAAATCTGCATCGGACTCAATAAGGCTACCAACCGCGCGGTAGCATGAAGCAATAGAAGAATCACCACCGGGCGGCTTTTCTGCCTGTTCCCTAAATACATCCACGACAGACGAAAATAACGGACGCCTACCTAATGAGCTTTCCTCACCTTTAATTCTTTCTATAGTCATCGCAATAATTGCCTCTTATTTTAGGAAGAAACAAAAAAACTGAAACTCTACTTTAATTTTAAAGAATTAGGGTGATCAATGTCTAATTTAAAAAGACCAGGTTGTACCTAAAATAGTTGCTATACCTAATCCTTGGATATCTAATCCTATTGCGGATTGGTTCTTATCCGCTTTTTGTGCTCCTTCCATTTGTCTATTTCTTGCTGCATAAGAATGAACCCAGTAGCCAAGGCCAACCAAGGAAAGGCCGGCTTTCAGTGCATATTCCTGCTCAGGGTGCAATAAGTCAAAAGGCGAGCTATAATGTTCAATGCGATTCCCTATAGTAACTGTTGAATCTTCAATTACAGTTTCCTTGACACCACCACCAATTGCCGCCGGAACAAGCCCTATTAATACAACTCCTCTTATTGCAGGACTACTTATAACGTTTTTAATATTTCTAAGAACACCTTTATTTCTATGGACCTCTTTCATTATGAGGAATTTTACCAACAATTATAGGCTTTAGTCAAATTTACTTATTATAGGTTTAGTATTATAATACCTTTATATGAAAGAGCAACTTAGTAGAAAAGATACGGAAAGTGCAGTAACAATAAACAAAAACCACCCATACGGAATTTGGACAATTGACTTAAATCTAGATGGAGACAGAAGGCAGATTCCCGTATTTGACTGCAGAGACGACAGTCACAAAGAAACAATTGCACAACTTTTGGCAAACTATAAAGTTGCCGCCGCTTTCGGTGTTGGGCTATACGGTTTTTCTGCTTTAGTGGAAGATCCGAGAGTCGGACACAACCCGGACAGCTGGAAGGTTTTTTATCAGGCAAAAATCGGCAGAAGCTTAGACAAAAAAATTCCTATTCAAGCTACACCCAAAAATTTTTACAGATACATGGACAAATCAGTCATCCATCACGATTTTAGGAGGTATTTTGAATCAAGAGAATCAAGGGAAAATTTATATAAAGCAGGCGTTGCGTTTCACATAATGTCACCAATACCTCAAGATGCCCATTACATTCATCCCGTATTTATTCAGGAACATAAAGTGTTCTTAGCAAATGAAAACGGCAACTTAACAAACATCGTAAGGATACCTTGTGTAAGTCTTTTCTGGTGGCATGACCCCGACTGGGAAGAAATTTCCGATAGGGTGGAGACATTAAACCCGAATGCAACTCCAGGTATATCTTCTGCCAACGCAAGTGGAAAATTGCCGGCATTTGACTTTGACGGCATGGTTAGGTTTGTCGAAGATAATAATGCTGCTCCGTTTCACTTTGCAGTTAGGGATTCAGAAAATGAGGTAGAAAAAAGAACAAAGAGCGAGCAAGTTAGAAGCTCATTCCCACAATTTAGGCCTGCATTTGTCAGTGAAAAACCAGAATGGATCGTTTTAAGAGAAGGTGCAATAAGTACGGAAGGATTTTTAAATGCAATTAATTCACCCTTTTCAGCAAGAAAAATAGAAACGACAACAATGGCAGATCGAGACCATCCCAATGAAATAGTCTTAGACGAAAAAGTATTTGCAGTGAGGGAAACGACAAATAAAAGTTATGAAGAAAGACATCCCAAGAGAACTACCCTTCAGCATTTAAAGGATTCTTTAATACTGTGGTCCTCACCAAAAGATCCAATTAAAGAATATGTAGAGAACCAGTTAAAACTAGCTGCTTAGCTGAAATAACTACCGGTGCAAGATATACTATAATTAATGCCTTTATTTCGGCAAAAACTCTTCACCACAACTCCAAAAACCAAAGATACTATCCAGGCACTTTGGCGACTTGAAAAAATAATTCTGGACACCCTCGATTTTACAGAAGTTGTGCAAAAAATCTGCGACAGTGTTTTAACAGAGCTAGGTTATCTCAAGCTGGGATATAGGATAATCGTCCTAACGCTAGTTGACCAAGAAAAAGGGCTTCTTAAAAGAATCTCATTATCCCAAACACCCGAAGCAACTCGAGCCCAAATGGCTTCCACGATCCCATTCCACGAAATAGAAATTCCCTTGAGCGCCAAAGATAATCTTCTTATTAAAACACTTGAGGAACAAAAACCAAACGTTACTCATTATTGGCCAGAAATTTTCAAACCGGTATTAACATCCGAACAAGCTCTCACAAATCAAAAAGCAGCGGGTATTAAAACCAGCATGCTTTTCCCCGTGAGAGTAAGAGATAAAGGCATCGGAGTACTCATCTTCAGCATGATAAAAGACGAAAAGGAAGTCTCGGAAGCCGAATATGATCTAATTCAAGGTTTCACAGATGTCGTCGGATTAGCTGTAGAAAATGCCAGACTTTACACTTCTCTCCAGGACACGAAAGAAAAACTTGAAACGGCAAACATTCGATTAAAAGAGCTGGATAAATTAAAGAACGATTTTGTTTCGGTTGCTTCGCATGAGCTGAGAACCCCTATGACAGCCATTAAAAGCTACCTGTGGGTAGCAATGAATAAAAAGGGTGCCGAGCTTTCGGAGGATATGAAAAGATACCTTTCGAGGGCTTATATATCGGTAGAAAGGCTAATTAACCTTGTTAATGACATGCTTAACATTTCCAGAATCGAGTCAGGCAGGATTGCCCTCAAGCTTTCAGAAGTTAATCTGAATGAACTGGTCAATGAAGTCACAGAAGAAGTGGGTGTCAAAGCTCAGGAAAAGGGCATTAGGGTTATCGGGTTAAATAAACAAATACCAAAAGTCCTCTGCGATAAGGACAAAATTCATGAAGTCCTTTTAAACCTCATCGGCAATTCGCTTAAATTTACTCAAGCTGGCGGAACGATTACCGTAGATTTCTATGAAAAATATCCATATGTTTTTTGCTCTGTCAGAGACACGGGGGTCGGGATATCCTCAGAAAACATGTCCAGGCTGTTTACCAAATTCGGCAGGTTAGAAAATTCGTATGTTGCCGTTGCCGAATCCGGCGGAACCGGGCTTGGACTTTATATCACTAAATCCATAGTCAACCTTCATAAAGGTCAAGTTACGGCCGAAAGCGAAGGGCTTGGCAAGGGGACTACTTTTACTTTCTCACTGCCGATTATAGGCACCGACATTGCTCAAAAACTCAAGGATGAAGCACCTAAAGAAACAGACAAGACAAAAGACCTTGAGAAAACATCAGTCAATTTTGTTTGATCGAGTCTAACGGGGTTTGACAAAAATATGAATTAGGCTTTAAATCAAAATGGTTATGGAAAATAAAAAAATACTGCTTGTCGAAGACGACCAGTTCACCAGAGAGCTGTACGAGGAAGTTTTAAAAGATGCTGGGCTTGCAGTTTATACGGCAATCGACGGTTTGGACGGCCTAAATAAATTAAAGACCCAAGGATACGACTTAATACTTCTAGACGTCATGATGCCCAAAATGGACGGGCTTGATGTTCTGAGAGAACTTATGAATAATCCGCCTCCTGTTAAAGTCGGACCTATCGTACTGTTGACAAATTTAACCAATGATCCGGTAATTGATGCGGCTTACGGGCTTAATGCCAAAGGACACCTTGTTAAATCGGACATTACGCCCGGAGAACTGGTGGAACACGTCAAAAAATATTTGCAAGAACCAGACTCAGAGTCTAACGCCAGCTAAGATTTTGATACTGTAATTTCCTCAATCAAAATTACCGTTCCGGATGCGGTTAAACTTTTTTTTATAACAACAATCGGAGACATGTAAAATCGCAGTAATTTTGAGCCAAAAGAAACATCCTTTGGACCAATCTGGATTCTCTCACGATAACTCCTCACCACATCGCTCGCAAAATCGTAAGCTTGACCGATTTTTGCCTGGATTGCGGAAACAGTCCATTCTCCGTCTTCGCAAGTTCCCAAAATATTATCAACAGCCGGATTTTTTTTAATCAGCTTTTGGTAATCGTCAACCATCATAAATCCAACCGGCAGGCTATCCACTGCGGCTGTGAGTCGGCTTTTTTCCCTTTCTTCGGAAAGCCAGTCACGGCTTAACTGGTTACGAGCTTTTTGCAACGCATCTATTTTTTGTTGAGTTTTGACCTTATCATCCGGCATATATCTTAATCATACCCAATTGCGTTAGATTCTTACAGCCTTCTTTGGTAAAATTGGGATTGCGTTGCCGGGTCGTCTAACGGTAGGACAGCAGCCTTTGGAGCTGCTTATCTAGGTTCGAATCCTAGCCCGGCAGCCCTGACGGGCACCCCTAGGTGACCGTCTTCTCTAGAATAGCCTAATGGGGCTTCACAAAAGCCTCATTAGGCTTTCTTTAAATCCGAACAGAAGAAAATTATTGAAAGTGTAGTAATTAGGTTAAAGATTTGTATGTGTTTCTATTTTGAAACAATGGTCATGGAATTAGCTATTTGGAATAATTCTTCTCGATCAATTACTGTTGATTGAGTCGTAAAATTAATATTTGTCCTTCCTCTATTGAACTTCAGTATTTTCTTAATACTCGATTGACCCAATTGATTTTCAGGTAAGTAGTTATAAACAGCAGTATCTGCTCCGACTTTTGTGTCCTCACACACGCTTCCAGCTGCAAATCTATTTTCCGCTGATTTGCAATTACCGACTTCTTTCTGCGGCTCTTCGTGAATTATCAAATCTTTACCATAATTAACGTCAAATATATTTGTTGTGTACAAGTTATCAAGAACTGCTGAATTATCATCAGGTTTTAGTATTTGAATTGATGGTGGAATAAAACTTGGGCGATATGCATCCATCTTTTGCTTACTTTTTTTGTAATTTTGTTCTGCTTCCTTTGACTTGATTGCATTTTCTTCAAGCTCTTTAGATTTATGAATATCTTTAGAAGGATCTTTAACTTCCTGCAAAGAACTTATGATTTTTGTAGCTTCTTCTAGGCTTACACTATTTGAGAAAAATAATACATTTGTCCCGTTCATATTCAATTCTATTTGTGTCGCTTTTCTTCCATCTTTGAATAAAATGTAATAGCCTTCGTATTTATCGAATTTCTTCTTTTCACACTTAATGTACTGATCACTTTTACATTTTAAGGGCTTAAGTGCCCTTTGTTCATCTATCGAGTATTTGCCAAATTTGCCGTCATTCTCTTTAGGGCCCTCGTATGCGAAAATAAGTTTTATGCTATCAAGGTTGTTGCTTTGTGGTGGATTGTATAAGGTCGCAAACGACCCAGAAATTTTATAATAATTTTCTGTCGCGTAAGTGGATTCAAAATATACAAAATCTTTCAAATATTCAATGTTTTTGTTATTGCTTGTATACCATGGGGCGACAACTTGAAAGACTAGTGTCAAAAATATAGATCCCAGAACAATTTTTACTCCAAAAACAACCCAAAAAGTTTTTTGAAAAATTTTGTTTATAAATATTGCTAGCGTTATGGTTATAAGCGGCAGAACAACAGTCAAGGACATCACAAAAAGGGATGCAATAGTTATGGCAAGGGGTTTGTTTGAAAATTGAAGAGGAGGTGCTCCTGAAAATCTACCACCATTTATAAAATCATAGCCGAAAGCTGTGCCAAGAATTGCTACTAAATATAAAAACTCTGTATATGCCGCAGGCAAACTGATTAAGAAAGCAACGAGACGTATTAAAACTGTCATTTATTTGATTGAGATTTTTCTGTGAACTTTTTGATTATTCTCCCGGAACTTCTATCTACCTGTACTACGCCGCTTCTCCCAGAGAGAAATAAGGTATCGTCTTTTGGAAAAACAGTGGAGTACTGGCCATCAATATTAAATTTAGGGTCAAATTCGTCCTTATTAAAATCATATATAACTACTTGGACCCTAAGCACGTCGGTTGGGATCACTATAGGTAGCAAATATATAGCTTCATCAGATATAAATGGCGTGTAATCGATTTGTATGCCTAAATCGTCCACAGGAAACTTTTTCTTCGAAATTACAGCGTCCGTTTTCGGATCCAGTTTATATAGGTAACTACCTGTTCTCTCTTTCGCCGCTATATAAATATAACCTCTAGAGTCTTCAACCATAAGCTCTGGATTATATGGGAGTTCACCAATTTTTTTATTTTCTGGACCATAGACATCAACGTAATATTCCGCACCTTTACCTTCAATTATCCGACTAGATCCAATATAAGTCTTCTTTGTTGCTGAACTCGTAGCGCCGTATGCAACACCATTTGAAAGGGGAATTAATTTCCACTTATTCACTTCATTATATTTATCAATCTCCTTTTTTGCTTCTTGATATTCCATTGTTCCAGAGACAGCTTGGTTCAAAAGATTGCCACTAGACAAATCATATACCCATATAACAGGTGGAGTTTTTTGCACAGTCCCGATCCCTGTGTCTAATACTTTACCTCTGTCAGCTATATAGAGCTTGTTTCCTTCGCTGTACATTGTGCCCGGAGACTCTATGCGTGTACTAGCTGTTTTACTTGGTTTTAAGGAAAAAAAGCCTAAGGCTATAAAACCCACGATCGCCATAATAATCAAACCAATTAAAACCAAGACCCCTACACCTAAAATTTTTAAAAGCTTATGTTTGGGCTTTACCTCTTGCCCATTAACCTGTTCAGGTTGCATAGGATTGTTATAAACTTGTGCTTGAGTGCTAGGCGGTAGTTCTTGATACATATAATCAATAAATCCAATAGCCAATTTTTGGGTTTTTTCTTAAATCCCAACCTAGATGAAATTCATTATTATTTAAAATTTGAAGCTTTTTGTCTCCCTCAGTCTCCTCCACCCATACTCGCCAACTACCAGCTCCCGGAATACGATAAATCACCCACTTGCCATCAAAAGTGAATTGAGAATCGTCTCTAATGCTAGAGGTTAATTTTTTAAGTTTAGTTGTTTCTCCGCTAGTTAAGTTAAGTTTTTCAAAGTCTCCTTTGATCATGTAGTAAAAATTATCGGTTCCGTCAAAAATCTCCACAAAATATTCCCCAAAAAAATTATTTGTCTCCACATATTCCCTATCCACGACTTTCTTAGTCAAATCATCGATGTTCGCCAAAACTAATTTGTAGTCGTGCGCCTTTACATCTTCTTCGAACGTAGTGATTACTTTCTTAATTCTTTCTTCTTGTTTCGTATAATAGAAGAGGTGCTTGCTGTCACTGCTCCATTGAACACCGATTGTTTCGCAAAGCAACGGGAAATTGTTAAGATGCAAATTTTGTGGCGACCTGTATTGAATACAGTCATCAATTGAGTTGATTATTTTAGTCTGCTTCGTATCTAAATCTAACACCAATAGTGTATTCTTTGATCCATTCGACTTTCCGTCATCTCTTTTAATAACGGCGGCGATAGCAACCTTTTTGCCATCAGGAGAAAAAAATGCAGAGGTTATGTTATCTCCTTCTCCGACGCTATATAATATTGAAACTTTCATAGCATCAGTATCGAGTAAATAAACGTTTCTGTTTGAAGGTGTTTTTCCTACGTTATGAAAAGAGTTTGACCCTATCTGCTCTTTAACTTTTCTTGCATCAAACTCTTTCGAAGCAAATAAAAGATATTTACCGTCCCTTGACCAAGACCAGAGGCCTGACGGGATCTGAAGACCAACGTCATTCATTTTTAAGGATTTTTTCTCGCCAGTATTTCCGTTTACTATAAATATTTCGTCCTCAACTGTATATGTATCCAACGCAGATTCAAAGTTGTTGCAATAAACCTTAATCTTATCCCACGAAGGAATTATATTTCTGCATTTTTCAGGTAAATTCACCTTTTTGCGACCACCATTGCTATCAAGACGATAAAGATCGTATTCGTAATCTTTATGGGCAGTTTCGTAGTAAAAAACACCTGTGGGTAATTTTTCAGCAGGTTCAGATTTTTGAATACTCGCTTTTAAGAGGAGACCCGGAATTATCATTTGTACGAGTAAAAAGATTAAGAAGAGACCTAGCTCTATTTTAATAAAAATCTCACCTATCTTGGACTGCTTGAATCGGTGATAAACAAGCAACGTGATACCAAAGATGAGAGCCATAATTACCAAAACGTTCGGCAAGACAGGACCGTAAACAAAGCCCTTTGGCAAAAAAAGCTTAACTAATGACGCAGTTTTAAATTGAGATGAAGTTACGGAAGCCACAATTTCAAAAAAGAGAAGTGGCAGTCCGCCAATAATAAGAGCAATAAGGGGCGTTTTTCTCCAATTAGCCAAAATAGAAACTAAAAGTATTCCTGGAATTGCCGTTAAAATAATCCATGACACTGAAAGGATTAATCCGAAGCCAAGAGCAGTTGGAGGACAGCTTTCAGCATCACCGCATAATAATAAGCCGATCCCTCCCAATGCCCAATATTTAATGTCAAAAATTGTGAGCAGAATATATGACCCAGCCAAGATGACTATTTGTAACCACCTTTTTGGTTTCTTAGTCTCCTTCAAGTCATCAGAAGATTCTCGAGTTACTTTTAATTTATCGGTTGGTTGTTCTTGATTACTAAGTTGTTGGAAGGCTTCATCAATTTGTTCTTTTTTCCATCCAGTTTGAACCAAAGCCTGTTCTATGCTTGGCCTGGTAAGACCTTGCTGAAGGCTATTATTAATGTATTCCAGCAGGCTTTTATCCATTTGAACCTCACAAAGCTCTCTGCAATCTCAGTATAGCAATAAATTGAGCAAGTATAGTTTTTTTGGCTATTTGCTTAATGGACCATTGTCAATTCAAATGAATTCGATTTTAGCTCAACTGATTTATAGTATCGGAGACGAGCATATGCTTCTGTCGTGAATATAAAGTTGTCTGCCTAAAGCTCCAAGAGTTTCTCGCTTTTCAGATCCGCTCCCATTGATAAAGACGTATTTTGAATATTCAATGAATGTAAGCTTTTTGTCGTCGGGATCGACATCCTGTTGAAGTAGTATTTCATCTCTAACTTTTCTATATTCATTCATAGATCTTTTAAGCCTATCCGATACATTGAGTGTTTGTGGATGTGCCATTTCTGTAAAGTTGATATAGTGAAGAATGGATTTTATAAGGTTTTCTTGGCTTACATATGGTTCCGGACAATCATAGTCAATCTTTTTAGTGCAATGGTAATAGATATGGTGTCTTGGTTTGTCCCATTTTCTTTTTCTGTATTTTTCTTCGCCGATGACGTTTGCTCCACAGCAAGCACATTTGAAAATTCCTTTAAAGTCGAATTTCTTGCCGCCCCATTTTGATTTTGGTGGTACAACGAGTTTTTCTTGTACTCGATCAAATATTTCCCTCGAAATTAATCGCTCGTGAGAACCTTTATACCAAGCTCCACTTTTGATCGGATATTCAAACTCACCATAATAGAATGAGTTTTTAAGCATCATGTAGATTTGGCTTAGTGCTACCTTTTTACCAGCTCTTGTTGTAAATCCTGTTTGATCAAACCATCTTTTAATAACCCTTCCGCTTGCGCCTTCCTTTGCAACTCTTCTAAACATTTCTGTAACTGTTTCGCCTCTGTCAGGGTCAACTACGATATCTTTTACCCCGGCCATTGCCCGGTTGTAATATCCGATTGGCGGCATTCCAGGTCGCCAGCCTTGTTCGCATTTCGCTCTTATTCCTCGCTTAACGTTTATACCTTTTTGGTCGTTTTCGAGTTTGGCTTGGCTACATAAAATCATAAGTAAAAACTTCTCGTTGGGATTGTTTGTAAAGGTTTGAGAGAAAGTTCTTATTTGTTTGAGTTTTTCCTGATCCATCAAATCAACTAGCATTCCTAAATCTCCCGCGTTTCTGCTCAACCTGTCTGGCGCCCAAGTTAGAATACCTGTAAACGTTCCATCCCTTATGTCTGCCAAAAGCTGATTAAAAACTGGTCTTAAGCCAGACACCTTTGCGGAATGACTCTCTTGCCTGATTTCTTTAATATTAAGCCCTCCTTTAACTGCTAAATCAGTCATTTCCTTGATTTGTGAATCAATCGACATAGTTTGTCTTTCATCAGACTCACTACTTTTTCGAGAATATAGGCAGTATTCAATTTGGGGAATCTCGGCTAAAGGCTGGGTTCTTAGCACATTGTTACTGTCCATAGTCGGGGTACAGGGTACCGCAAGGATTAAGGAAGTCTAGTCAGGGGATTACTATAAGGAGGAATGATGTTTCAATCCATTAACAGCTTTTTAATTTCAGAAATTCTCTTTTGATATTTTGCCACTTCTCCTGTTTCTACGCAACGGTTAACCGGATTGTTACATTTTTTGCAAAAACCTTCAAGAATTACGTCATCAAGGTCGTTTAAGAAAATGCTGTAGTTCACGATTGTGGAATTGTATGATGAATTGCAGTTACCGCAATAAACATGGTTGATAATATTTTTCTCGAAATCATCAAGGTCTTCGCCAAGAATACTAGTTAAATTTGATTTTGAAATTTCAATTCTACTTTTAGTTGCCATAATATTATCTTATTGATCTAAGTATGTAAGATTATATAAGATAAATGTTTATACCTGTAGCAATTTCTTTATCTCAGTAAGCGTCCGCCTTTCTTTTTCCTGCAACTGCCTTATCTTCTTGACAATTCCTATCATTTCTTTGTCATATAATTGGTAACCTCCGGGAGAGTATTCGGCGACAGTTAAAAGCCCTTCTTTGGTCCAATAACGCAACGTATGGATTGTTTCGCCAGTTGCTTTAGCTAGTTCTCCAATTTTTAATCTCGACTTTTGAGTTACAGTATTTTTGCCTTCAGAAGAAAAAGCTTTTAAATCAGGCCGCTTATTTGCAAGTACATCTAGATAAATATCTAAAGATCTTTCCACAGCAGTGTAGACCAAATTGTAAAAAGGCTGCATATCGTCTTTTTTGCGGGCAGTTTCAAATGAATTAAGATATGTTGTCCTGTCCTCATTGCGTATAATGGCCATCTGATAACCATTTAAAATAAGAATAAGGTTCATCAAAAGACGGGTAGTTCTACCGTTGCCGTCTACAAAAGGGTGTATGCTAACAAATTTAAAATGGGCATCGGCGGCAATTTTTACCGGATGCTCTTCTTGGCTTGATATAAGCCAGTCTATAAATTCTTGCATCGCGAGAGGAACTGCTTGGGGACTTGGAAATTGGACGTCTGAACCTTTAATGAACACTTCTGTCCGGCGGTATTTGCCTGCCCAATCATCTTGGATACCACTTAGGATAATTTTATGGATATTCAAAATGTCCTGCTCTGTGATGAACTGATGACCATTTCTTTTTTTTGACAACTCTTTGATAAATTCAATTGCTTTAGCATGGTTAATGGCTTCTAGTTGGTCTTTCAATGGTTTGCCGCTGATGACTGCCGTAACCCCTCTTTCAATAACCTCTGCGGTTTCAATACGCGAAAGGGTGTTGCCTTCGATAGCATTAGAGGAATAAGTAAGTTCTACCTTTAACCATTCTTCAAGGTTTTTAACCAGTTCATCGGGGAGCGGTTGGTACCTATCAAGTTTTTGTTTTTTATCAGAGAGCCTAGTAAATATTTTATTCATACATAAAGTATAAAGCAATGCTTTATGGTTTGTCAAGTGTTTTTGGGACACCCCTTTGTGTAGTGTCTCATTTGTCTCATTTAGCCTCGGAGTGAGACACTACGGGACGTGCGGCTATAGCGATACAATGGGCCTACACCGGTATGCTCAGCTCTACAAAAAGTAATCCATACGTTCGTTTTTTGTAACTATCGGGCTTGAAATAAGTTGATCTCTAATAAATTCTACTTTGTTTCAACTTTTTTTTGTTATTCGATTAATCATTTATTTCGGGCAGTTCTCCCTGTTTTGTCTCCCTGCTTTTTTTCAATGATTCCTCTATTTTTTTAAATGTATTCACAGAAGACGGATCAAGCCTTATAGCTTTTTGCATATACTCTTTTGCTTCCTCTTCTTTACCGCCAAGGATCAAAACATAACTTAGCATTTCATAAACTGTAACATTATTCGGACTAATTTCTAATATTTTTTTATAAGCATTGGCGGCTTCGTCATATTTTTCCTGTTTATAGTAAATAACCGCGATATTTGAATATGCGCCAATATGATTTGGGAATAGCTCCAAAGCTCGATAGAATAAGTCTAGAGCTTCATCCAATTGTCCCTGCTGACCAATAACCGCCCCTTTAATAACCAAGGCATCGGGATTTTTTGGATTAATAGACAAGGATTTATCAAGATAATACTGCGCTTGCTCATAATTCTTATCCTTAAAATAAGCACCTCCCAAATTTGTCAACGCCCTGTCGTTATTGGAATTCTTCTTGACGGCATCGAGCCAGATACTAACTTTACTAATCCAAACATTATTTCTGGCGAAAGTCATAACACCGTATATCAAAATTAATATCACAAAGATATATGGCCATTTTTTGGCTATTTTGTTTCGCGAAAAATAATAAATAATTAGGGTTATAAATAAACTGAATCCGAAGGTTGGCAAATACAAACGATGTTCAACCATTAAATCTTGTATGGGAATAAAG
>Ga0209542_10012857_pt1 | contig 14555 bp, 14 predicted proteins | sample RifCSPhighO2_01_FD_184028 | JGI IMG/M metagenome (GOLD analysis project Ga0209542, IMG submission 184028) | Soil microbial communities from Rifle, Colorado - Rifle CSP2_plank highO2_0.1 (SPAdes) (version 2) | ecosystem: Environmental > Terrestrial > Deep subsurface > Rock core/Sediment ...
GAACCGAAAGTTTTTAATATTTTAGTGCCGACCAAATTGGGAATTATTGAGGGTGAAAAAACGGATGCGTACTTGCGGGGTGAAGCTTGCCAGACCATTTACTTGGATTATAAAAATATCGTAGATTCTACCCGGGTAAAAATTCCTTTTGGTGTGGTGCAAATTGGAAAAGCTTTCCGCAATGAAGTAACACCCGGAAATTTTTTGTTCCGGCAGCGGGAATTTGAGCAGTGGGATTTGCAATGGTTTTGCCACCCGTCAGAAATGGATAAGTGGTTTGAATATTGGAAATCAGAAAGAATGGCCTGGTATAAAAGCATTTTTACTAATCCGGATAACCTGGGATTTTATCAACACGAAAAATTAGCGCATTATGCAAAAAAAGCTTTTGATATTGAATATTTGGCTTCACCGATTGGCAAAGAAATGGAAGGAATCCACTGGAGGGCAGATTGGGATTTATCCGGCCATGCAAAATATTCTGGCCAGGATTTAAATTACCTAGACCCCGAAACCAATGAGAAATTTGTTCCACATATTGTAGAAACATCAGGAGGAGTAGACCGCGCTTTTCTTTTCTTGCTATTAGATGCTTATATTGAAGAGGAAGATAGAGTTGTTCTTAAATTACATCCAAAAATCGCGCCGTATAAAATAGCTGTATTCCCTTTGTTAAAAAACAAGTCGGAATTAGTTGCCAAGGCCAAAGAAATTTATAACGATTTGAAAAAAGATTTTGTGGTGGCTTGGGATGATAGGGGCAATATTGGAAAAAGGTATTATTCCCAGGACGAAATAGGGACCCCTATGTGTGTTACGGTAGATTTTGACACACTGGGAAAAGGCGAAGTGACCGTGCGCGACCGAGACACTATGAAGCAAGAAAAAGTAAAAGTTGAGGAATTAAGTGATTATATAAAAGGAAAAATAAATGTTTAAAAAAACTAAGTTGAAAAATGGGTTACGGGTGGTTGCGGTTCCCATGAAAAACGCCAAAAGCGTGACGGTTTTGGTGTTGGTGGGCACGGGGTCAAAATATGAAACCAAAGATATCAATGGCATCAGCCATTTTTTAGAGCACATGTTTTTTAAGGGTACTAAAAAACGTCCGACTACCCTGAAAATTTCTGAAACACTGGATATGATTGGCGGACAGTATAATGCTTTTACTTCAAAAGAAACTACCGGTTTTTGGGCTAAAGTTGATAAAAAACATACGGACGTGGCGTTAGACTGGATTTCTGATATGTTTTTAAATGCCAAGTTTGAGGCCGGAGAAATTGACCGGGAAAAAGGCGTGGTGATTGAAGAATTGAATATGTATTTAGATACGCCGACTTCTTATGTAAGTGAACTTTTTGAAGACTTGCTGTATAAAGACCAACCGGCCGGTTGGAGGATTGTAGGAGAAAAAGAAAATATTATGGCTTTTACACGCGAAAAAGTGGCGGATTACTACAGAACTCACTATTCAAACGAAAATACGGTTATTTGCATTGCCGGAGACATTGATACCGCTCAAATTGCCAAAAAAATAGAAAAGTATTTTGGCCCTTCTAAGAATCAAGAAGCAATGCCTAAATTAGCTGTAAAAGAATTTCAAAGTAAACCGGAAGTTTTGTTACACCATAAAAAAACCGATCAAACTCATTTCTGCCTGGGCGTACGGGCATACGATATGTTTGATAAAAGAAGGCATACATTGACTTTAATGTCGGTAATTTTGGGCGGTAACATGAGTTCGCGTTTATTTATCTCCGTAAGGGAGCGCAACGGCCTGGGGTATTATGTGCATACTTCCGTTGATGCCACTACTGACACCGGATACTTGGTGACCCAATCGGGAATTAAAAATGACAGCTTAGAAAAGGCGGTGGGCTTAGTGCTTGATGAATACCGGGATTTGCGTAACAAAAAAATCACACCCAAAGAATTGAAAAAAGCTAAAGATTTTGTTAGGGGCAGTATGTCGTTGTCGCTAGACAGTTCTGACGCTCAAGCTTCTTTTTATGCCAACCAGGAAGTGATGGGTAAAGAGTTGTTGACGCCGGAAGAAAAAATGAAACTCATTGATAAAGTCACCGTTAATGATATAAAGAAAGTAGCGGAAGATATTTTCAAAAACGAACGATTAAATTTATCGGTAATCGGGCCGTTTGAGGAAACGGAAAAAGGAAAATTATTAAAAATACTGAAGATATAAACCGTTCCTTTTAATAATATTCGTAGCGAAAATTGAAGGTTTGCAAGCGAAAATTATAAAGAACGAGAAGGATTATCAGTGAAACCGATAAGCCGACGAGTGATTTGTAATTTGCAGCTCAAAGATTTAATTTGCAGTAGAATAGTTATTAAATGGAAGGGTTTAATAATGGCGGAAAATACGTTAGACATTTCGTGGGTGACCATCGTGAAAATATTTTTCGCCGGTCTTGTGTTGTATGTGCTTTTTTTGGTGCGCGACATTGCCGTTTGGTTTTTCTTTGCCCTTATCATCTCCATTTTACTTGAAACTCCTATTAACATTTTAAGGCGGTTGCGCATCCCCAAGGTAATCTCGGTTATTGTGGTGTATATATCTATTTTTGGCTTAATAGGGCTGGTGGTGTATCTTGCCGCTCCTATTTTTCTGATTGAAATAAAGCAGTTGTCCCAAAATATACCCGATTATTTTGAAAAGCTTAATCCCATTTTAAACAGCATCGGCCTTAATATTGCCAATAACTTTACAGAATTTACAGCGGGGCTGGCGGCTGCTTTGCAGGAAAGTTCAGGTTCTATTATAAAAGCCATTTCGGTGTTCTTTGGCGGCATTGCCTCAACTATTTTAATTTTTGTTTTCGCTTTTTATATTTCTTTAGAAGATAGAGGGCCGGAAAGAGTGCTTGTTTTATTGATGCCGAAGAAGTACGAAAGCTATATTATGACTATCTTTGAGCGGTCGCAATTTCGGGTTTCGGGTTGGTTTGGCGCCAGGATATTGGCCTGTTTATTTGTTGGCATAGCTACTTTTGCAGTATTGTTTTTGTTGGGCGTAAAATATGCATTTATTTTGGCGTTAATAGCAGGGGTCTTAAACTTTGTGCCGTTTGTCGGGCCCTTGATTGCAGCCATATTAGCAGTCCTATTTGTAGGAGTTTCAAATTCCTGGCTGTTGGCCGTTTACGTGGTGATTGTTTTAACAGTAGTGCAATCGGTTGAAAACAACATTGTCACGCCGCTGTTGATGAAAAGATTTTTGGATTTGCCACCTATCTTGGTGCTAATAGCCTTGCTGGTGGGAGGCATTATTTTCGGATTTTTGGGGATGATTTTCATGGTACCGATTTTCGGAATCATCTACGAATTTTTAAAGGAGTTTCTAGAAAAGAGAAAAGAGGAGGAGCAACTCGCGTAATAAAAAATCAGGCCACGGGCCTGATTTTCTGTTAATACGCTTATATCCTTAAAAGAATAATACTTACAGCAACTGCTATCGCTTGTGTTAAGATTTTCCAGAATTTGTGGAAGTTTTTTTGTTTGGTTAAGTAATGTATTTTACCTCCGTGCACATTGTGGTGCGCTTGGAGGATTTTATTAGGGAAGAGTGCATGTATTACCGTTAATCCGTCCGGGACAATTGCAGCAAGCGCACAGACATAGATTATCGGCTGGTTTTTTGAAAGTAAAAATATCAGCAGTATTCCAAGACAAAAATCCAGGAACACTTTAAACATATTTTTTATCTTTTTGTTCCACGCGTCGCTTTTTATGCTTTCAATGGAATTTTCAACCCCATCCAAGTATTCAATATGGGGGAATAAGTCTAAAAAGTAGTGTCCCAACAACGCCAAAATAATAGCCAGGGTGACATTTGGCACGATAGAACCGATGGCGGCCCCAAAGAGCATGTGAACCAAAAGTATCATTTTATTGTAATTTATCTTAAAATATATAGAATAAGGTCATTATACTATGAATAAGAAGAAATTTTACATTACAACCACCTTGCCTTACGTGAATGCCGACCCGCATATTGGTTTTGCGATGGAAATCATTCAGGCAGATGTTATTGCCCGCGCCAAGCGTCAGCAGGGTTTTGAGGTGTTTTTTAACATGGGCTCTGATGAGCATGGCATAAAAATACTGCGTAAGGCCCAAGAGGTCAATATGCAGCCCAAGGCCTACTGCGATATTTATGCCGCTAAATTCGATAATTTAAAGGCAGCGCTTAATTTGAGTTACAACAATTTTATTAGAACCACTGATGAAAACCATGTAAAAGCTGCCCAAGAATTTTGGAAGCGATGTGAGAAAAACGGCGATATTTATAAAAAAAATTATAAGGTAAAATATTGTGTGGGCTGTGAGTTGGAAAAAATGGATTCGGAGTTGGAAAACGAGAAATGCCCCATTCATCCAAACCTTGAGCTAGAATTAATTGAAGAAGAGAACTACTTTTTTAAATATTCTAACTATCAAGAAAAGCTTTTAGATTTTTACAAAAATAACCCTGATTTTGTCGTGCCGGCATCACGTTTAAATGAAATTACCGGATTTACCAAAAAAGGCCTGGAAGATTTTAGTATTTCAAGATTAAAAGAAAAAATGCCATGGGGTGTTGAGGTGCCAGGTGATGATAAACATGTGATGTATGTTTGGTTTGACGCATTGGTTGGATATATTTCAGCGCTTGGTTGGCCTGATAAAGGGCAATTTGAAGAATTCTGGCCTGGTATGCAGGTGGCAGGCAAGGATAACTTGCGCCAGCAGTCAAGCATGTGGCAGTCAATGCTAATGTCTGCCGGGTTGCCCAATTCAATCCAGATTTTTATCCACGGTTTTATTACCGCCAATGGACAGAAAATGTCTAAATCTTTGGGAAATGTCATTGACCCTTTTGAACTGGTTAAAAAATATGGTACTGATGCGGTGCGTCATTTTCTAATCCAGCATATCCATCCATTTGAGGATGGTGATTTTACTATTGAACGATTTGAGGAGCGCTATAATTCAGATCTTGCGAATGGCCTGGGTAATCTTGTTAGCCGTGTAGTAAAATTAGCAGAAACCTATTTGCAGGAAGATGTTGAGAAAAAGCCTTTGGATAAAAAAGACAAAAAATATCAAAAAGAATACATAGAAACCTTTAACAACTTTCGCTTTGATCAAGCTTCGGATTATGTGTTCAGAGAAATTAGTAAAATCAATGAAGAGGTAACCAGAGAAAAGCCATTTGAAATAGTAAAAAATGATCCGGAAAAGGGCAAGACGCTTATCAAAAAGTATGTCCAGGAAATTTATAGAATTGCAGAGTTATTAGAACCATTTATGCCGGAAACCGCAGAAAAGATAGCTACTATTCTCAAGACTAAAAAATCGGAAATTTTGTTCCCAAGACTCTAAAAGGAGTTGACTTAATCACCACAATCTGCCATAATATAAACTAGAACTTTAGGAGAGGGTCTAGCCACAAGGAGTGGCTGGAGGGATGGACACCTTTTGTCTTGGAGGACACTGCCATGTTGGTACTGAGTCGCCGCGTCGGTGAAGAGCTCGTTATCAATAACAACATCCGTGTTGTTATCACCGACGTCCAGGGGGACAAGGTAAGGATTGGTATCGAAGCCCCGCCGGATGTTCCCGTGGACCGCAAGGAGGTCCACGAGCGGCGAATTGCTGAGGCCGCAGGATCATCTGGGCTCCCCGTCAGCTAATAACGTTAAGCGCAAGGCAATTCTGCTTTGCGCTTCTTTATTTTCAAGCGGAGTGAAGGCAGAAAAATGTGAACGATTAAAAGTAAAAATAGATTTTTACTTTTACGAAATTCGCATTTTACTGCCGAACGAGGGACGAAAATATGCTGTGCATATTTAATTTTTTACGTTAGAATATACACATGCTGGTAGACACCCATAGCCACCTACAATTTAATGCCTATAAAGACGACTTGGATGAAGTGGTAAAAAGAACCCAAACCAAAAACATTTGGTGTATTAATGTCGGAACTAATTACCTTTCCAGTAAAGATGGGGTTTTGTTTGCTGAAAAATATGGGGACAATTTTTACTCTGCTATTGGCTTACACCCGATGTATGCCGGTGCTGAATTTTTAAAAATAAAAAATGACGATAATGAAAGTAAGGAATTAGTCGAAGAAAATATTTTTGATGCAGAAAAATACCGAGAGCTGGCCAAATCAAAAAAAGTGGTGGCAATCGGTGAAATTGGTTTAGATTATTATTACAAACCTAAGACCGCTACAAAGCTGGCGGAGTTTAAAGAAAAGCAAAAGCAAGTTTTTTTACAACAAGCTGATTTAGCAAAAGAATTAGGGTTGCCCGTTATCATTCATTGTCGTATGGCGCACAATGAAATGATAGAGATTTTAAAATCACGAAACTTGCGGGGTGTAATACACTGTTTTACGGGAACACTAGAACAAGCCAAAAAGTATGTTGAACTGGGTTTTTATTTGGGCATCAACGGAATTATTTTTAAATTTAATATAGACGAGGTTATAAAAAACATTCCACTGGAACATTTTGTATTGGAAACTGATTGCCCATATTTAACTCCTGTGGGCGCTCCCGAAAAGAGAAACGAGCCGATTTTCATGGAATACACTATTCAAAAAATTGCAGAACTAAAAAATATTACTGTTGAAGAAGTTAGCCAAAAAACCACTGAAAACGCAAAAAAGTTATTCCACATCTGATTGTGGTTGCATAAAAAACTGAGCGGGTGTAAAGTATACCAATTTGCGTCGCACATTCAGTTCACCCGTCACACTTCTTCGAGGAGGCATCTGATGAACGCCATGTTCTCGCTGGCTTTGCTCGTGGCAACTCTGCCAACGACTGTCTCCGGCTTGGCCGAGCCCGGTAAGCCCGATCCCAAGAAAGGTTCCCCCGGGATCCGCCAAGTTGAGCCCGAACTTCCCGCCGATCTCAGTGGCTATTACACCTGCAAAGGGCAGGAAGCCGGCGGCAAGAATTACTCCGGCGTCTGTGTTCTCACCAAGAAGGCCGACGTCTACCTGATTTCCTGGGTGGTTGGTGGCGGCTCGAGTTTCAGCGGTATCGCCATCCGGCAAGGGAATCAGTTTGCCGCCAGTTGGTCAATTGCCACCGAGCGTGGTACGGTGAAGGGAGTTAACCTTTACCGCATCGAGTCTACCGACAAAGGCCCTCGCTTGGTTGGACGGTGGTCATCAGTTCCGGGACCGGGTGTCCAGCAAACAGAGACACTCGTCTTCCTCAAGGCGATGGACCCTCCCGAAAAGGATTAGTAGGGAAAGTCCAGTGTGTTTTGGCCTTGCCAAGGATTCGGCAGGGCTTTTTTTGTCTAGCTCTAATCTGTACTGTAGCCCTGAATTGTGATAGGATTTTTAAATACTATGCTCAAATACAACCCCCAAAAAATAGAAAAGAAGTGGCAGAAGAAGTGGTATGCAGGAGGCCTCTTTAAGGCCCAAAACGCCTCTAAAAAAGAGAAATTTTACGTTTTAGATGAATTCCCCTACCCTTCAGGAGACGGGCTCCACATAGGCCACTGCAGGCCCTACATAGGATTGGATGTTGTTGCCAGAAAAAGAAGGATGCAAGGACAAAATGTGCTCTACCCTATGGGTTGGGATGCCTTTGGTTTGCCCACCGAAAACTACGCCATCAAAAAGGGTGTGCACCCAAGCATTGTAACCAAAAAGAACACGGATAACTTTAGGAAGCAAATGAAAAATTTGGGACTCTCTTTTGACTGGAGCCGTGAAGTAAATACTACCGACCCGAAATATTATAAATGGACCCAGTGGATTTTTATTAAATTGTTTGAGGCAGGCTTAGCCTACAAAGATAAGCTGGCCATTAATTGGTGCCCAAGTTGCAAAATTGGTTTAGCCAATGAAGAAGTGGTTGGGGGAAACTGTGAACGATGTGGAACCAAAGTTGAGAAAAAAGAAAAGGAACAGTGGTTAATAAGAATTACTAAATATGCTGATAGATTAATTAATGATTTGGCAGGCGTTGATTATCAGCAACGAATAAAAGACCAACAGATTAATTGGATTGGCAGAAGCGAGGGAATAAACATAGATTACAAAATTAAAGATTTAGACAAAACTATTTCTGTTTTTACTACCAGACCCGATACTAATTTTGGTGCCACATTTTTGGTTACTGCTCCGGATAGTAAATTTGCAAAAGAAAATTTGGAATCATTCCCCGAGAAAGAAGGGGTTAAAAAGTATATCAAAGAGGCGTTGGCAAAATCAGATATGGATAGAACCGCCACGGATAAAAAGAAAACAGGAGTTTTTACCGGTTGGTATGCGCTTAATGGACTTAATAATAAAGAGATGCCAATTTACGTTGGCGACTTTGTGTTAGGGCATTTTGGCACAGGGTGTGTAGTGGGTGTGCCGGGCCACGATGTGCGTGATTTTGAATTTGCAAAGGCCATGAATTTGGAAATAATCAGAGTGGTGGTTGGGAAAGATGGCGATGCTTCAGAAATTACACAAGTAAGCCAAGTACAAGAAGAAAATGGGACAATGATTAATAGCGGATTTTTAGACGGAAAAGAAATTCACGACGCCACAAAATTGATCATGGATTATATTGTTGAAAAAGGGTGGGGTCAGAAAATTGTAAATTATAAATTACGCGACTGGGTGTTTTCAAGACAACATTATTGGGGTGAGCCAATTCCAATGATTCATTGCGCAAAGTGCGGTTGGCAAACAGCCCCCGAAAAAGAGTTGCCGGTTGAATTACCTAAAGTGAAAAAATATCAGCCAACTGATACTGGAGAATCTCCATTGGCTGCGATGGAAAAATGGGTAAATACAAAATGCGCAAAGTGCAAAGGTGTTGCCAAGAGAGAAACCGATACCATGCCAAATTGGGCTGGAAGCAACTGGTACTTTTTGCGATATACCGACCCGCAAAATAATAAGGAATTGGCCGGTAAAAAAGCTTTGGATTATTGGATGCCGGTTGATTGGTATAACGGCGGCATGGAGCATACTACGTTGCACTTGTTGTATTCACGATTTATTTTTAAGTTTTTATGGGATATTGGCGCAGTGCCAAAACAAATTGGCAACGAGCCTTACAAAAAACGCACGTCACACGGCATTGTGCTGGCCGAAGGCGGGGTGAAAATGTCTAAGAGCAAGGGGAATGTGATAAATCCCGATGATGTGGTTAAGCAATATGGGGCTGACACTCTTCGCGTGTATGAAATGTTTATGGGGCCGTTTGAGCAAATGATTCCATGGGATTCAAAAGGAATTGTAGGTTCTAGAAGATTCTTGGAAAAAATTTATACACTGGCAAGTCAAAAAGAATTTGCAAAGAAACAAAATGATTCTTTGGCATCATTAATTAATAAAACGGTTAAAAAGGTTGGTGAAGATATTGAGGCAATGAAATTTAACACGGCTATTTCCAGTCTAATGATTTTGGTGAATAGTTTTTTTGAAAAGTCAAGCGAGATTACAAAAGACGATGTTAAAAACTTATTAATCATATCAAGTCCGTTCGCGCCGCATATGACCGAAGAGCTTTGGGAAAGGGTGGGATTTAAAGGATTGTGCAGTCAGCAAAATTGGCCAAAATACCAAGAAGTTCAGGATGAAAAAATTATGATCATGGTTTCAGTTAACGGAAAGGTGCGGGACAAAATTGAAGTTTTAAGCGGTGCCAGTCAAAAAGATGTAGAAAAAATGGTTCAAGAAAGCGCAAAAATAAAGTCATGGATTGAAGGCAAGCAGATTAAGAAAGTAATTTTTGTGCCAAATAAATTGATTAATATTGTTGTATAACTATGCCAAGAATACATGGGGAGGGGTCTCTGGGAGGTGAATATCGCGTAGAAAAAGGTGAAGCACCGATTGTTCCACTTGAGCAAGTGGCCAGAGAAAATGCAAGAGAAGTTCATGAGTCAGGTAAAGAAGCAGCAAGGGTTGCAATAAAAGAATATAAGTTAGCAAAAAATGCAAAAACTGAGGAGGAGATGATATATCATCTTAAGGAATTTAATACTGTGCTAGTAGATATTCTTGTCCCTGTGCGCACTAAGATAAGGAATGAAGCTCATTCACGCATTCTTAAAGATAATAATAGGCAAGACATGAATACTTTGGCAACGTTAAAATGGCTTGTTACGGGAAAAGAAGTTCCCGGTCTAGACACAACGTTTTATTTTTCAACAGGAAGTCAGGGAAATAGGATTGTTTTTAAGACGGAGACAATGGACGGGGAGCAAAAAAGCGAAGATGGTAACATCAGATGGATGGTTTATCATGAGCCAACGGCTGAAGATGGAAGGTCCGCACACGAATACTGGGAAAGATTTAGAGACTCTTTTGGTGGTGACTGGGTTGATTTACTCCAAAAATTAGAAGAAAAACATGATTAAAAAAGTAGTCATTTCTGCGGCGGGGAGAGGGACTCGAATGCTTGAATTATCCGAAGATAAACCAAAAATGCTTATAGAGATTAACGGTAGGCCGTTTTTGGCGTATTTGTTGGATAATATTTTAGAGGCAGGATACACAGAAATCATGATGGTTATGGGGTACAAGGAAGAAATGATGAAAGAATTCCTGAAAAACTACAAATATGAAGGCAAGAAGTATGCGATTGATACGGTAAATCAATTTGAAGTGTTGGGGCCAAAAGAAAAAGAATATGGAACCGCCTGCCCGTTAAAATGCGTGAAAGATTGGACGGCTGGCGAAAATTTTATTTCTTTAGTTGGAGATAATATGTATTCGGCCAGAGACTTGAAAGCAATGGATGTTGATGACGAATACAATTATGTTGGTGGACTGAAGCATGAAGCTCCTGAGCGGTTCGGAGTTTTAATCGGTGAGGGGGAGTTGTTAAAAGAAATTATTGAAAAGCCAAAGGAATTTGTAGGCAACCTTATTAATACAAGTCTGTATAAATTTACACCGGCAATGTTTGAAAAGTTGCCGTTGATTGGTAGATCGCCAAGAGGAGAATATGAAATTACTGATGTGATTTCTCTTTTGGCCAAAGATGGAAGGGTGAAAGTAAAAATATTGCAGGATAACTGGATGGATTTTGGCAGGCCCGAGGACATAGAAAAATTTTCTGAAGAATTTTTACAACATGGATAAATTAAGCCAAGCTACTTTAGTTTTGAAAAAGGGTGGTGTGGTGATTTGCCCGACAGACACTGTGTATGGATTTTTGGCAGACGCTTCAAATAAAAAAGCCGTAGATAAAATTTATAAGATAAAAAAGAGGCCAAAGTCAGACCCCTTGTCTATTTTTGTGAAAGATTTAAAAATGGTCGGCGAATTGGCGGAAATTAATGAAAAACAAGCAAAAACTTTAAAAAAATATTGGCCCGGGAAATATACATTCATTTTAAAAAGAAAGCCAAGTCAAAAACTATATGGTCTTAAGAAAGATAGTGTTGCGGCAAGGATTCCAAAACACGCGTTTTTGCAAAAATTACTCAAAAAAATAGATAGACCTTTGGCGCAAACTTCGGTAAATATTTCTGGAAAAAAGAATTTAGACAAAGTAAGTGATATAATAAAACAATTTGGGAATCAAAATATTTTAATTATAGACGATGGTGACATTAAGAAGGGCAAACCATCAAAAATAATAAATTTAACTAATAATAAAGTTATAAGAAGATAATATGTCAGCGTTAAAAAAACAAGATTCTCAAATTGCAAAACTTATAGATTTGGAAACGAATCGGCAGAAGACGACCCTGCAAATGATTGCTTCGGAAAATCATTGTTCGCCGGCGGTGCGTGAGGCTTTAGGTTCCATGTTGACCGATAAATATGCGGAAGGGTATCCTGGCAAGCGTTATTATGGCGGCAATGAATTTATTGATATGGTAGAAAATCTTTGCATTGAACGTGCCAAAAAGTTGTTTAAAGTTGAATATGCTAATGTTCAACCTCACTCAGGTTCTCCGGCAAATATGGGAGTTTATTTGGCATTGTGTAATGCCGGGGATACGATTCTCGGTATGGCTTTAGATATGGGTGGCCACTTGACCCATGGCTCAAAATACAGTTTCTCAGGCAAGCTATTCAAGTCCGTCCAATACCATGTTGATGAAAAAACCTATTTGATAAACTATGACGAAGTGGAAAAACTGGCCAAAGAATCAAAGCCAAGACTGATGTGGGTGGGATTTTCGGCTTACCCCAGAATTCTGGATTGGAAGCGACTCGGCCAAATTGCCGATTCTGTGGGAGCTTATTTAGCTGCTGATATTGCCCATATAGCAGGACTTGTTGCCGGAGGAATGCACCCAAGCCCGGTTCCATATGTGCATATTGTAACGACAACAACTCATAAAACTCTACGTGGACCTCGCGGCGGTTTAATTATGGTTACTAAAAAAGGAATGGAAAAAGACCCCGACCTTGGTAAGAAAATCAACAAGGCTATTTTCCCGGGAATCCAGGGGGGGCCCCATGAAAATGCCATCGCTGCTATTGCAGTTTGCTTAAAAGAAGCATCGTCGCCGGCATTTAAAAAGTATGCCAAGCAGATTTTAATAAACGCCAAAGCCCTGTCAGAAGCATTGAAGGGTTACGGTTTTGAAATTATTTCCGGCGGAACGGAAAACCATTTGATATTAATTGATTTACGCAACAAAAATATTACCGGGCAGGCTGCCCAGGATCTTTTGGAATCAAGTGGTATTTCTACTAATCGGAATTCGATCCCATACGATCCGGCCGGACCCTTTAAGCCTTCCGGTTTGCGATTGGGCACTCCGGCTATTACCACCAGAGGCATGAAAGAAAAAGAAATGAAACAAATTGCAGATTGGATTAACGAAGTTATCTCAAGTCCGGCCAGTGCAAAAAAAGTTGCCGGCGAAATAAAAAAATTCTGTAAAAAGTTCCCGCTTCCCAGGTAATGGTTATAGATATCTACATTTTTCACATTATAAACGGTTTTGCGGGAAGGTGGATGACGTTGGATTATTTAGGAATCTTTTTTGCCAGATATTTTGAGTATATATTACTGCTTTCCCTTTTAATCTCTCTGGTTGCAAACTTCAAAAAATATTGGCGGATGGTAATAGAGGCGCTTATCGCTTCTATTTTTGTAAGGTTTATTTTAGCAGGAGTTTTTTATTGGTTGCATTTTAGAGCCAGACCTTTCGTGCATAATAGTGTCAATTTGTTAATTGATTACGATGCTAGTAAAACTTCATTACCATCTGGCCACGCCTCTTTTTATTTTGCCCTTTCCACCATTATTTATGCGTATAATAAAAGGGCGGGTATTTTGTTTTATGTTGGCAGTTTTATGATTGTGCTGGGCAGAGTTTTTGTGGGAATCCATTGGCCTTCTGATATTTTAGCCGGTGCAATTTTCGGGATTTTAATGGGATTAGTTTTAAATAAGCTATTTAAGAAAATTAAGTTGTTAAAATATGAAAATTAAATTTTTAGGTACAGGGGAAGCATTTGATACTAACAACCCGAATAATTCCCATCTGCTAATTACAGATAAGACCAAGTTATTATTGGATTGCGGTTATTCGGTTGCCGTACCATGGTTTAAGCTCAATTATGACGCTGATTTCTTAGATGCTATTTATATTAGTCACAAACATGCAGATCATTACTTCGGCCTGCCAATGATTCTAATGATGATGTGGGAGAAGGGAAGAGTAAAGCCCATAACCATCATTTGCCAAAAAGGATTAGTAGAGTTTTTTAAAAATTTTACCGAAACGGCATATAGGGGATTCTCCGAGAAATTTAAATACGAAATCAATTTTATTGGAGTTGAATCCGGGCAAACTGTTGAATTTAATGATTTGAAATTATCTTTTGCTCCCACGGTGCATTCCATTGAAAACCTGGCAATAAAAGTAGACGACGGCAAAAATTCCTATTGCTACAGCGGAGACGGGCAGTTTATTGAAGAAACCGTTGCGTTGTATAAAAACTGCGATTTAGTAATTCAGGAAACTTATTTATATGACGAAAGAAAAATTGGGCATGCTTGCATTACTGACTCAATCAAAATGGCAGAAGAAAATAATGTGAAGTGCCTTGCCTTAACTCATTTGCAAAGAGATTTTAGGAAAAACGACTTACCAAAGATCAAAGATAAAATAAAAAGCGGTAAAGTGGAAATTATAATTCCAGAGTCACTTGATGAATATAATTTTTAAATAAAAAACCGCGCATTAGCGCGGTTTTTGGTTGTGCCCGAGGTGGGAGTCGAACCCACATGTCTTGCGACACACGATTTTGAGTCGTGCGTGTATCCCATTCCACCACTCGGGCTTTCCCTGTTAAATTATCACATTTTCTCCTCTATTTCAATGCGGTTTCACTTATTCCCACGTTGCATCTATAATTTTTTCTGGGAATTTTTTAGCTAATTTCTGCAAATTTACACAAGAAGTTTTATGCAAAACCGCCGCCCGGTATTTTGTAAGATAGGCCTTTACTTGGTCGTCGGTTTTGGGTAAACAGCATTTTGCCATATTCACCAGCATGCCCTTTTGCCCTGCAAGGTGAAGCTGTTTGGGGCCCGTTT
>Ga0209542_10012860_pt1 | contig 14552 bp, 11 predicted proteins | sample RifCSPhighO2_01_FD_184028 | JGI IMG/M metagenome (GOLD analysis project Ga0209542, IMG submission 184028) | Soil microbial communities from Rifle, Colorado - Rifle CSP2_plank highO2_0.1 (SPAdes) (version 2) | ecosystem: Environmental > Terrestrial > Deep subsurface > Rock core/Sediment ...
AGGAGGAAAGGCAACGATTTCAAATTTTAAGAAAAAGTCGAATAAACACACATTCACTGTCGATGCCCAAACAGATTCTCAGATTATAGATCACACGCAGTATTTTCATGGTTGGAGGGTAAGAGTTGATGGAAATATTACCCCAATTGAGTTTCAGGACCCAAACAACAGAGGGGAAATAACGTTTCGTGTCTTAAAAGGAAGGCATGATGTAAAAGTTGAATTCGGAGAGACCAGATTAAGACTTTTTGCGGATATCGTTTCTATTGCGACTTTGTTGGGGTTGATAGTTTTATTAATTTTGAGACGCAGATTTGCTAAATGAATAAAAGAGAATTTTTTGTAGTTTTTTTAATTCTATTCTTTGTAACAGCAATATTTTTTTACAAAACTTTTTTACATGGGCTTGTTTCGTTTCCGGGAGATTTATTAATTGCAGAATATAATCCGTGGAAAACATATTCTTATCTTGGATACAATCCAGGATCGTATCCCAACAAAGCTCAGTATTTTGATGTTTTACGGCAACTTTATCCGTGGAAAACATTTGCAGTTGATTTAATAAAGCAAGGAATTTTACCGCTTTGGAATCCTTATAATTTCTCAGGAGCGCCGCTTATTTCCAACTTTCAGTCCGCTGTTTTTTATCCGCTGGGAATATTTTATCTAATTTTGCCTCAAATATCAGCGTGGACATTTCTTGTTATTGCGCAACCATTATTCGCAACGTTTTTTACTTACCTTTTTTCACGAAAGATCGGAATAAGCAAGATTGGATCACTTTTGGCCGCAATTTCATTTGCATTCTCATCTTTTATGAGCGTTTGGCTTGAATACAATATTGTCGGTCATGTAATCTTATGGCTTCCTCTTTCGCTTCTGGCAATTGAAATGCTTTTAAAAAAAGCAACAACACAATGGATTATAATTCTCATAGCATCTATTGTTTTTTCCCTGCTTGCCGGCCATCCGCAGATTTTTGCATATTCGCTTGTATTTATTTTGGCGTATCTTATTTTTAGAATTTTTAATTTAAGAAAATTATTATTTTTTTTATTACTTGTGATACTTGCAGTAGGTATTGGCGCGATGCAAGTTATTCCTGGGATAGAATTAATAAAAGAATCAGCGCGAGTTTCTCATGATTATAATTTTTTAATTCATAAAATTCTTATTCAGCCATGGCAATTTATAATGATGATAGTTCCGGATTTTTTTGGCAATCCGGCAACGCGAAATTATTGGATAGAGGATACATATATTGGAAAAGTTACATACATAGGTCTTATACCTCTTTTATTTGTGTTATTCTCTTTTAAAAATATTAAAAAAAGTTTTATATTTTTCTTTACAGCGATTGGAGGATTAATTTTGCTTATTTCAAGCCATAATCCGTTTACAGCAATTTTATATAAATTTAATCTACCTTTTGTTTCGTCAAGCGCTCCAACATTATCGATTTTTTTGTTTTGTTTTTGCATCAGCATTCTTTCCGGATTTGGGATAGACATATATCGGTTTGAGAAGTGGAGAATCACAAAGACAATTAAGATAATTGCTCCGCTTATTTTAGTTATCTTATTTTTATGGATTGTAGTTCTTTTAGTTCCTCATTTAATTTCGGACAGATTATCGCAACATTTAATTGTTGTGAAAAGAAATCTTTTATATGCGACTTTTTTGATTGGAATTGGTACATTTCTAATACTTGTCGGGACGTTAAAGAGAAAAATGATATTTTTAGTTTTAATTCTATTGCTTATTCTTCAAACGGGTGATCTTTTTCGCTATTTCACGAAATTTAACCCTTTTGTTCCAAAAGAGCTCGTTTTTCCAAATGCTCCTGTTTTGGAATTTCTTAAAAAAGAATCCGGAATAGATAGGTTTTGGGGGTATGGAAGTGCTGCAATTGAAGCAAACTTTGCAACGCAATATGGAATTTATTCAACTGATGGATATGATCCTTTGTATCCAAAAAGATATGGAGAATTTATTCAAACATCAGAAAATGGAAAAATTGGTACAGAATTTACAGGACAAACGCGTTCTGATGCTTTTATTGCTCGTGATTCTGGAGAAACAGATCTTTCTTCAAATATTTATAGACTTAAAATTTTAGACATTTTAGGGGTAAGGTATGTTCTTGATCGGGTAGAAAATGGAAGTACAGAAAAAACATTTCCAAGCGATAGATTTAAATTAATTTATGAAAAAGATGAATGGAAAATTTTTGAAAATCAAAAAGCGCTGCCAAGGGCATTTTTAGCATCAGAGTATAAAGTTTTTAATAGTAATGAAGAGTTTGAAGAAATATTTTTTGACAAAAATTTCGATCCCTCAAAAACAATTCTCTTAGAAGGAAAGCCGAGCTCTTACTCTTCGATCAAGGAGGTGCCGTCTGGAACCTCCGAGTCGAGAAGTTCTCGACAAGCTCGAACGGTAAGTCTGGTATCTTATAAACCAAACCAGATTATTTTTTCGACTAACAATCAAAGCAATCAACTCCTTTTTCTTTCAGATACTTATTATCCGGGATGGAAAGCATTTGTTGATGCGAAGGAAACGAAAATATACAGAGCAAATTATGCATTTAGAGCAGTTGTTGTCCCGGAAGGAAAACACAATGTTATCATGAAATATGATCCGGATTCTTTTAGAGTTGGAATGGGAATTAGCACGATAAGTTTTATTTTGACATTGATTCTGTTAATCTTCCTCCGTATTCGTCCAAAGTCTATCACTATGTAGTAGCATACTTTGGAATAAACCTGCTTCACTTTGTCATTGCGAGGAGTCCCGCTCAGCGGGACTACGAAGCAATCTCATTTAATAATGTCTTGATATAAGTCTTTAAATGTTGGATTTATTTTCTTTATCAAATCAATTTTTTCCTGTCTCGAACCTCCTTTGATTTGTTTTTCTCTTTTGATTGCTTCATTTATATCTCTATAAACTTCATAATAAACAAGTTTAATAATATTATACTTTGATGTAAAACCTGCAACCATTTTATTCTTGTGTTGGTACATTCTTTTTATTAAATTATTTGTAACGCCAGTATATAAAACAGTATTTATTTTATTTGAAGCAATATAGACATAGTATTGTTTAGTAAACACGCTTCAATTATACCCTCTCCTGTCATCGCGAGCGAGTGAAACGAGCGTGGCGATCTCATAAGAAAAAGAGATTGCTTCGGCTTTCAGCCTCGCAATGACAGAATGTTTAATTAGTGAATATGTCCTCCAAAGGCGGTTTAATTTGAGAAATGAAAGGTGGAGAGGATTTCTTTGAAATATTCAACGTTTTGTATTCCTTCCTTTTTAGCTTTTTCAATTCCGGGACCAGTATTAGAATAAAAATCTAAAGCGCTATTTGGTGCTAGAAATATTAAGACATCATTGTTTATAGGTATAAAGACTTTTATATATAGTCCACCTACATCATATTGTTTTTCCTGCCATAATGCTTGGATGCCGTTAATAGTAACATTCTCTTGTTTATCTGGTGGTCCTGGTATGCAGTAATGGTCATTCTCTTCACACATCGGCTTTGCAAAGTCCTCTAATGATTCGCCTAGTTTTTTTCTTTCTATAGATAAGCGTATATCAAACTCTATAGAACCAATGGTGCTTCTATTTTTCTTAGTGATTGTCAATAATTCGTCAAGAGCATTGGGGAAATTAGGATCAGGGTTCTTGGGCTGCCAGAGATTGGAATATTTAAATAAAAACCCGTATTTTGTATTTGTGTACGTTTTCCAGTCTGCAGTTATCAAAGGATCAACCCATGGAATTTCTATGGGTGTTGGTGTTGGAGAGCGGGGGATTGAGAGGTTTGCTTCCATCTCTTGACGCTTGGCAAGGTCAAGCTTTTCTTCATACCGCATGCCAAGGAAAAATCCGACAAATGGAAGTGAGATAAAAACCACCATCGCCAGATATTTTGAAAGTGGAGCGATTGTATTCAGCTCTTTTGGAATATTCATTGTCTACATTATCTCATGCTTAAATATCAATATCAACAATGTGATGTTTGAAGTCCCCACATTTTTCCGCTCGAGCAGACAATTGTGGGGAATTGAGGAGATTGCTTCGTCCCGATAGAATCGGGTTAACAATTCACGGTTCTAACACGATTTTGTCATCGCGAGGCTACGAAGTAGCCGTGACGATCTCAAGAGATTGCTTCGCTACGCTCGCAATGACAGAAGTGTGAACAGTTACGAATCGGGACTCGCAATGACAATTAGCGTGTAAAAATATATAATATAATTACAAAATGACTAAAAAAACGGTTTTTATTTTTCTTGCGATAATTATTATCGCTGGGTTTCTCAGATTTTATAGAATTACCGAAATACCGCCTGGGATAAATCGCGATGAAGGGTCGATAGGATATACAGCATATTCACTTCTTAAAACCGGAATGGATGAATACGGGAGGGTATTTCCTGTATCTTTTGAGTCATTTGGGGATTGGAAGCTGCCTTTTTATATTTATACTGTAGTGCCGTTTGTGTCGCTATTTGGACTTTCAGAATTGGCTGTCCGGTTTCCTTCGGCTCTATTTGGTATTGCAACTGTTGGATTATCTTATTTTCTGATAATGGAGTTACTAAAAAGTCGGAAGATCGCGATTATTACATCTTTTCTTATTGCAATTTCTCCCTGGCATCTGCATTTATCAAGAGTTGAATCGGAGTCTAACGCAGCTGTATTTTTTGTAGTTTTGGGAGTGTTGCTATTTCTAAAAAGTATTAATAAGACATCGTGGTTGATAATTCCAAGTTTGATATGTTTTGCGTTAACTTATTTTACATACGCTGGAAATCATGTATTTACGACACTTCTTGTAATTGGAATTGCATTTATTTATAGATCCGGCATACAAATAAATAAATGGTTGGTTATTGGAGCTATTATATTTATTCTTCTTTCCGGATTTATTTTTTACAATACTCTTTTTGAGGCAAGCAAAACTAAATTATCAGGAATAGGTATTTTTGGAGATCCATCTGTCGTTCACGCAAAAATAGAAATCCCAAGAAACCAACATGAAAATCCTAATTCGCTTATATCCAGGATTACTCACAATCGTTTGACATTCGCGCTTGAGCGGATATCTCAAAATTATCTGAATTCTTTTTCGCCCCAGTTTCTATTTATAAAAGGCGGGGATAACAAAGCGCATAATATCGCTAATTTTGGCAATATGTACCTTATCGAAGCGCCATTTCTTGTTTTGGGATTAATCTTTTTGCTGCTTACAAAAAAGACAAAACAAGTAAAGCTTATTCTTTTGTGGTTTTTCATTGCTCCAATTGCGGCAAGTATTACAAAAGACGCGCCTCACACAAATAGAATGTTTGCTATATTTCCCATACTTCTTATGGTAACAGCTTTGGGACTTACAAAATTTGTAGATATGCTGAATACATGGTTTAAAGATAAATTGTTGTACAAAAAAAGTGTTTTATTAATTATATTTGCATTGTTTATTTTGAATATATTGGTTTATATGGATCGTTATTATGTTCATTTTCCAAAGAACGAAGCTGTATCATGGGGAAATGGCTATAAAGAGTTAATAAAGGTTTTATCAAAAGATGAGCTTAAAGACAAACAAGTTGTTATGACGCATCCGGAGTACTCGCGCTATATATTTTTACTATTTTATAGCAAATACAATCCGTTAATTTACCAGAAAAACGCTATGCGCTATCCGCCAACAGATGATGGGTTTGTGCATGTAAAAAGTTTTGACCGTTTTGAATTCAGAGATATCAACTGGGGAGAAGACGTAAAGGTTTCAAACAGGCTCCTGATAGATAATCCGTCAAACATTCCAGAATTTGTAAAAAATTCTCATGAATCTTTTGATGTTAACTTACCAAATGGAGACGTTATGTTTACTGTTATCGAAACAAGGTAGAGAATTGTTAACTCACCTTACACACTGTCATTCCCGCGAAAGCGGGAATCTAGATTCCCGATCAGGTCGGGAATGACAAGAATGCGCAACATGAGTTGTTAAAGCAATATGAAAGCTAAGCTATTTTTTTTAATATTCATTGTATTTTTATCTATTCCAGCAATACTTCCTCTTCTTCATCCTGGTTTTTTTCAAAGCGATGATGGAGAGTGGATGATTATACGCTTTTCCTCGTTTTATCAATCCTTTGTCGATGGTCAATTCCCTGTGCGTTTTCTAACGCGTCTTAATTTTGAATACGGATATCCGGTTGCTAATTTTTTGTACCCTGGTTTTATGTATCTTGGAGTCCCTATTCATATTCTGGGGATTGGATTTGTAGACACTATAAAAATTATCTTTGGCGTATCGATGATTGGATCGGCAATCTTTTGTTATCTATGGCTTTCGCGATTTTTTGATAAACTCTCAAGCCTTGTTGGGGCATTATTTTATCTCTATACACCGTATCATTTGTTCGACTTATACAAACGAGGGTCAATCGGAGAAGTTTTGGCCATAGGAATATTGCCATTTATCCTCTGGCAGATCGAAAGAAAAAGTTTTTTCTGGGTTTCAATTGGCATTGCTTTTTTAATCATTTCGCACAATACGTTAGCAGTTTTGTTCTCAGGGTTAATAATCCTCTATATGAGTCTTAACATTTACATTTCAAAAGAGAAAAAAGAACTCCTTAAGAAGTTTTTGTTAATCATGATGTTTGGATTGGGGATATCATCTTTTTTTTGGATTCCTGCGTTTTTTGAACTTCAATACACTGTTTTTTCTCAAACACAAATTTCCGAATGGAGTAATTATTTTGCAGATATTAATCTAATTGGATTTTCAATAATTTTTGTTTTGTTTCTTACAGTGGTATTTATGGTTACTTCCATAATCAAAGTTAAAAAACATAGATTAACCTTGGTATTTTTTATCGTTGGATTGGTTTCGGTTTTCTTTTCAAGTTCACTAAGTACGTCATTGTGGAATATTTTGCCTGTATCTTTTATCCAATTTCCATTTAGGATGTTATCACTAACAATAGTATCTGTTTCTTTTTTGGCAGCTTGTATTGTTTCGAGTTCGCCGAAAAAGTTAAAAATACCAATTGCAGTAATTAGCTTAATTATTTTAACGTTTTCAGCTAAACCATTTTTAACGCCCTCTGAATTTTTCGACAAAGGAGAAGGGTTTTATTCAACAAATATGGATACAACAACAGTTAAAAACGAATATATGCCAAAGTGGGTAAAACAAAAGCCGATAGAAAGGTTTGCTGAGAAAGTGGAAGTTGTTTCAGGAGATGGAGAGGTAAAGAACTTATCTTATAATTCAAAAAGAGTGACGTTTAATTTAGACGCAGGGTCTGTCATAAGGGTTCGAGTGAATACTGTTTATTATCCTGGTTGGGATGCAATTGTAAACAATCAAAAGGTGGAGGTCGACTATACCAACGAAAAGGGCGTAATTGAGCTTATGATACCAAAAGGAGAAAGCAATATTGAACTGAAATTCTCCGAAACCCCACTTCGTCTTTTTGCAGACCTTCTTAGCATTATATCAATCCTATTCTTGGTTTTCTTTGGAAGCATTTCAAGAAAAGGACAAGTCATATTAAAGTGAAGGTGTCAAGCTAATCCACCTCGAACGTGGGAGCTACCAGAAATTGAACCCTAAGTCTTTTTGATAACGTTTTGATAATAAAATAAAGTACTAGCGGTTATTACGAGTGATATATAGGAGCCAATAGTAATATTAATTAATTGACCCATACCCTCTTTGGGAATAACTGTAGTTATAGAGTAGGAGATAGTTTCAAAAAATATTATTAATGCTATGTAATTTAGATTTTTTAAGGATACGACAATACTCTTCTTCATAGAGGCAAAAATCCCATTATTTTCTAAAGAAAAAAAGAAAGCAGTAAATTGAAAAAAGGAGAATAAAATAATGGGAGCAAGAGAAATCGGATGCCAACCATTAGCCAATCCTTGGAAAAACGCCATTCCCTGTTCTTCAGTTGGATGAACAATAACAGCCAAAGCTCCAAAAAATATGATAACAAGAATCCCGAATAGGAAAAACAATAGTATAGCTGGGAGCAGGATTCTTCTTGTACTGCTAACTACAATGTTAAAAATCTCATTTAAGCCTAAATGCTTCTTATGTACCTTATTTGATAAGAATTGAGGAATTGATAAAGCAAACGCTATATTAATCAATAAGAAAACGAAAGATAGGGCAGTGTTATTCATAAGTAAAGGTATAGATAAAAAGAAGTAAATAAAAAGTATATCAAGACTTTTATTTGCAAGAGAGAAACCTTGAACAAAAAAGTGAATAAAAGATTTTTGTTGCATAATTATTAAACTACTCTATCATAGAATCTACCACAGAAAACGGATTAATTCTTTTCCAAAGAAAATAAGTGACTGTAGTTAATATTGGCAATATTAGGAAAAATAGAATTTCTATAGAGAAAAATCTATTGGTAAAGGAAAACAAGGGTGAAAGAGGTAAAAGAAGGAGTATATAGAATCCCGATATGAAATATAGTATCTCATCAAGCTTAAATTCAATAGGAACATGATCTGTTTTTTGCAGTAAGCTATCTTTTCGTATCTCAAATATTGCTAACTCTCTTGAATTAACAAAAATTTTCCAATTTCCGTTTTGTTTTTTAAACAAATAAGAGTGGGAAATTGGCCGATTCTCGGCGTGAGTGTCTTCAGGCTCTAAATTAAACTTTTTTATTGAAATATACTTTTGACCAATTTTTTCGCTTTTATCAGGATAATATACGACAACAGTGGTTCCTTTTGCGGTGCATTGTTGATTTTGCGGAATGTCCTTTATATTGACGGAAGAAAGAAAGGCACAACCTGTATATGAAATAACATCTTTTTGACCATCACTGTCAAAATCACCAACTGCGTACTCCTTTAAGTTCCAATTGTAAAGTCGTTCATATTTTTCGAATTTATTAAATTGATAGTCGGAAAATGACATCAAAATAAGTACGAAAATGTAATAAATTGTCAGGAAGAAAAAAAAGTAAAACGAATATTTAAGTATCTTAAATTTCATAGTTTATTAAAGGGATTAGGTTGAATCTAACGCATAAGATGAATAGTGCAGTTCGTATCATACCACAAAAATAACTCAGCTCAAAAAGTTGTATGGCAAACATCGGATGAGATATGGCTTCAGACATCGGTGTAGGTTCATAAAGCTTACGCTATCAGCATGATATAATGCAGGCATGGGAAATATACGCGAATTAGCTACCAATCCTTCGCAATACGACAACAGAGATACAGGGTGGGAATCCATAGGAGCTAGCATAGAATCACCTACTAGAACTCAATTTTGGAATTATCTCAAAAGACACTCTATTTCTTGGAGAGGAAAAGATGTCATAGATATAGGTTCCGGTATTGGGTGGCTCACTGATTCGGTTTTAAAAGAAGGCGCAAGATATGCGGTTGGTATCGAACCGTCACGAAGAAACTGCGAACTGGCTAGATCGCTATACCCCCATGTTACCAGCCTAAATGTATCTTTGGAGGATTACATTCCTGATCAAAAATTTGATGTTGGCTTTGCGGTAATGTCTTTTGTTCATATAAGAGATATTGATGAATCTTTTAAAAAAATTTCTGGTTTCCTTAATTCTCACGGAGAGTTAATCGCAATAGTACCTGACTATAATTATTTTCATGGTCCAAGAAATAACTACGAATTGACTTTTGAAGAACTAGATGACGAAGAATATGCTACTCTAATCAAGAGGCCTCACGGAACGTTAGCAGATATTGTTAGGGCTACGGAAAAGTATTATCGAGTAGCAGAAAAATATGGTATGTCCTTGTTGGAAGATATTCCTATCCCAGCCCTTCAAAAAACACCAGCAGGAGACTATACAACAGAAAACCTTGATGTAATTGCTACTCACTTGCTCAGATTTCAGAAGCTTCACGCATAGGCGTTCGTACATCGGAGGCGATATAGTTTCGGGCAAATTATATTTTTACGAGGCTATTTCACCCTTCAGGTGACGATCTTTCACGTCTTAAATGCGTGTCCAAGTCTTGAATGCCCCGTGCCCTATCTTGCACATATTTTCGGAAATATGCCTTTTCGTCCTGACTATCTACACTGAAGTAACGGACTACCCCCCACCAAAACATTACAATGACATTTGTAAGCGCTCCATAGAAAATTTGTTCACGATTTAAAGGCTCTTTATATACGTCCAGCAGATTCCAAAATTCCTTCGAATGTATCAAATGTAACCGGTTTATTATGAAACATGTTTCCACCAAGGAGAATGCCAATATCATACTGCAAACCGGATCTGATGTTTCGACCAGAGTATTCAAAGTCAAGTATATATACTTTTCCATCTTCTCCAAAAATTAAGTTCTCAACAATAGGGTCATTATGGGTTGAGATTTCTCCGCCGATAGGCAACCTTTCCATAGCTTGTTTCTCAATGGTTTTTGTCTGTTCAGCTACTTCTTTCGGGAAAAGCTGTTCGATGTCATGTCTCTCTGCCTCGCCACGATACTTATCCACTTCATCACGAAAAACATCATACTCATTTCCAAATTTAACACCGCTAGTATGAAAAGTGTGCAGAGATTCAACTAAGGCGTTTTGTACGCTTTTGACTTTCAACATTTCTCCATCAAGCTGCTTTCCCTCAATATATGACGTAACCATTGCTCCATCAGGAAGGTCAAATTCATCACTCTCTGGATCCAAAATATTCCTTCTGCCCAGCACGTAAATTTGGTACTTCGGTATAATAGAGGATATCTTTTCATTTTTAGTAAGAGCCAAGATATTCCTGCCTTCTATATCTCGATTCACTATGTCACTACGTTCCCAAGGGATCCGAACAAACACCCTTCCCTGATCGGAAGTTACAATAAAGTTTCTATTGGTCTGACCACCAGCTTTCTCCACATTTATACTTTCAGGTTTCCAGTCCCTACGAAAACGATATAAACTTTCAAGCTCGTTGTTGGCTGCCATAATTATCGTAACTTAGAATTATGTTTTTATTGAATCAATTATTATAGCGCGGGGATCTTTAAGTTTTTCTCTAATAGGATCATCTGGAGGCGTTTCCTCTATTGGTTTAGGTTCGTCTAGGTAAATTATTTGAAAACCATTATCTGTCAAAGCACTGGTATACCTACTTAAGGAATGATGATAGGTTGTAATTTCTACAGGCGATTCTAAATTATATGGTCTACCTAATTTTTCAGTAATCTTTGTGGACTCAAAATAATTAGGTACTGTTCGACCTTCGGACTGTCCGGTTTTTGAAATAAAAAGAGAAGGATGGAGAGTTTGGAATATAAACCTACCTTTAGGTTTAAGCACTCTTTTAACTTCTTTAATAAAATCTTCTGGTTTTTCTAATTCTACTAAGAGAAAATTTGAAACGACACAGTCGAAAGATTTATCGCCAAACGGCATTTGACAGACGTCTCCTCTTACGTAATCGTCGTTTCCAGTACCTGTCTCTTTTGCGGCCTTAATAATATATTGTGATGCGTCAATGCCGACAACTTTGTGTCCTCTTCGGGCCAATTCTCTTGACACATATCCTTCACCACAACCAGAGTCTAAAACCCTTAAGTTGCCGTCTAAACTAGCTAATCTATCAAATAGCGCTGGATTAGTGACGTATTTCCTAATAAGATCTTTATTATTTCGAATTGCGTCAACCCAGTATTGTGCCATTGATTCTGATTCAAGTGAAGCCATAAGTTAGCACCTGAAATATAGCACAAACCTTTGCTAAATACAAAAGTATTTCTTAAAAAGTTGATATGGATGATTATTTAACATATAATCACTTTAATGAAAAATGTTGCAAAGGATAATTCACCGCAAATTGAACCAGCCGGTGCATGGGCAAGATTGTGGGCAAGCGTAACTGATGGTTTAATTTTAGGAATACCGAGTCTTTTGCTCTATTTTTTTCTTCTTACACCTTTATCCAGTTTAATACTAAGTAGTAAGACTGCCGAAGCCAACAATTTAGTAAAAATATATGGCATATTTGCTCTTTTAGTAAGTCTTTTCTATTATGTATATCTTACTGTAAAAAAAGGAGCAACTTGGGGAAAAAATTTATATGGCCTTCGGGTTGTTAAATATAAAACAACTCAACACATTAATTACAAGACAGCCATTATAAGAGAGGTGACTAAAATCAGCTTGGGCTTTATTCCTATTATAGGTTTTTTAATCTTTCTGTTAAATATTTTTATTGTCATTTTTTCTAAGGAAAAAAGAGCAATCCACGACAGAATTGCAGGTACCCAAGTAATAAAGGTAACTAAACCATGGTCAATTCGCAAGCAGCTTGTTCTATTGTTTCTAATTATTATATTGCCAATTATAGTATTCTATGTAGGCTCCTTCCTTATTAGCAATATTCCCCTAAAGCCTCTAGCTAAAACGAAAGATTGTGGCTCCAACCTTGACTGTTTTATAATAGCTGCACAGAGTTGCAGTCCGGCAATTGTTAGGAATTCAGGAAGTATTAGGAGTTCTTACAATGATGAAGGTCTTAAAAAGACATTTTATGTTGAAATAAAAGGTCCAAAAGGACTAGGATTAAACAACTGTACCGTTTATGAAAAAGTTGAAAATATAGAAGTAAAACTGAGCGACAACCAGATTAAACAATTGCTGTCTTCAGGAAAAAGTCAGCAAGAAATAAGTCAATTAGACGGACTCATTCATGAACCTTCAAGGGCAATTATTGGATCTGCATGGACATGTAAGGTAGATATAGATTATTTTGTGAGAATCCTTGAATATACTAAAAGAGCTAATCAATCTGAATCTGCATCGTGGGGATATGGAAATTGTGTTTTAGAAAATTCAGGACACAATCCGTCACAGTCTATTCAATCCCAAAAAAATAACAATGCAAGAGAAGAAGATATTTATAAAATTCTTAGTGCAATAAAGTGGTATATGGAGAATAATAAAGGAATAATGCCACATTTTATCACAATCTCTGAGAGAGAAATTAGTAAATCTGAATCAGATTTGTGTAGTTTTATTGTACCCAACCTTCTTATGTCTCTTCCTTCTGATCCAAAGAAAAGCAATAGCAAAACAACTACGGATTGCAAAACATCATATTCAACTGGCTATACTGTCGTTAGAGATCCACGAACAAATCTAATAACTGTTAAGGCTCCCTTAGCAGAGTTAAGCGAAATTATACAGATAACTAGATAATTTTTCTCCCTTAATAAATCTCTATAGACATTGAGCGTAAGATGATTAGCATTGAAGATAGAAGCCGGAGGGCAGATAGCATATTTGTTAATTCCTCCTTAATCTCTGTATAATATTAATTATCATGGTATTCTTAAGAAGACATTTTGGCATTTTTGTGGTTCTTCTTTTGTCTTTTTGGGCGGTTAGGCCGCTATTTGCTCCTGGATTTTTTTCGATGCATGATGATACGCAAGTTGCTAGGGTTTTTGAAATGGGCAAAATGCTTAAAGAGGGAGTATTTCCCGTTAGATGGGTTCCGGATCTTGGGTATGGATATGGTTATCCGATTTTTAATTTCTATGCGCCTCTTGCTTATTATGCCGGTGGATTTTTTACCCTCTTAGGCTTTGACGCACTTATTGCTACAAAAACAATGATGGGGATAGGGATTCTGCTTGCCGGTGTTTTTATGTATCTTTTGGCAAGAGAGTTTTGGGGGAAGTTAGGAGGAATTGTTAGCGGTTTATTTTATGTATATGCTCCTTATCATGCTTTGGATATCTACGTAAGAGGGGATGTAGCGGAATTTTGGGCGTATTCATTTATACCTCTCACGTTTTGGGGATTTTATAAAGTATTTAAGGACCCAAAATGGAAGTGGGTAATAGTTGGTTCATTAGGTTATGCAAGCGTAATTATTTCACATAACTTAACAGCGATGATGGTGACACCTTTTCTGGCAATTGTTACATTGCTATATTGTTACATTGCTTATAAAAAGAAAAAAATACTTAATACTTACTACTTAATACTTACTACTATTTTGGGTTTGATGCTTTCTGCTTTTTATTGGTTACCCGCCTTATTGGAAATGAAGAACACGAATGTTTTGTCTCAGATTGGAGGAGGAGCTGATTTTAGGGATCACTTTGTTTGTATCAATCAAATATGGGAAAGCAATTGGGGATTTGGAGGATCAACAGCCGGATGCATGCTCGATGGGATGTCTTTTATAATTGGCAAATTGCACATAGTAGTGCTTTTTGTAGTCTTAGTCTTAGTTTTAATTTCCTTAATAAAAAATAAATATTATAATTTTAATAAAAATTATATCGTTGTCTTTTTATCTCTTGCAGGATTTGCTTTGTCAATATTTTTCATTTTAGAAATATCAAGATTTGTTTGGGAAACTATACCTTTGATGGTTTTTTTCCAATATCCATGGAGATTTTTGCTGCTTGCCTCATTTTTTTCATCATTTCTTTCTGGTTCTATATTGGTATTTTTAAACAAAGAATTATTCAAAAAATATGGAGTAT
>Ga0209542_10012862_pt1 | contig 14547 bp, 14 predicted proteins | sample RifCSPhighO2_01_FD_184028 | JGI IMG/M metagenome (GOLD analysis project Ga0209542, IMG submission 184028) | Soil microbial communities from Rifle, Colorado - Rifle CSP2_plank highO2_0.1 (SPAdes) (version 2) | ecosystem: Environmental > Terrestrial > Deep subsurface > Rock core/Sediment ...
TAAATGAACTCTCGGTTGTTTCACTTGCTGATTCGGCGTCAACGGTGGTTACCCTGCCATTTTTGAATAATAGTGCACCGGGCCTTGTTGCGCTTTCAAAGGATACGAGAGCGTTAGCCGTTACTACACCGGGAGCCATATATTGGGGTCGTCTGGATTGGAGCACGGGGCAATTTTCTATAGAAGGTACGCTTGCACAGCAGGCTCGTGCGCTTAGTTTTGGGGCTGGTGATGAACTGCTCTTTCTCAATGAAGAGGGATTCCATAGTCATAATTTGAATACTGGCAAGACACGCACTATGAACGCGCCGAAAGAGTTTACTGCCGAATTGAATACCCCGTTTACTTTTGTGCCATGATTATCGTATGAATATTTTTATTAAATTCAAACCTTTCGTCGTTCTTTTCGCACTCTTTGCGGTTGCAGCAGTGGCGTTGCTTATGCTTGCAAGCTCGACGGTGTATGCCGGCTCATGTCCGTCGGGCGATCTGTCGTGTGGGCACTGGCAAGGTGGTGGGTGGATTGATCCACCAGAGTACGATTACAGTTGTATTGTCGAATATGACGATGACGGGAGTCCAATTTTTGACACCTGCTATTTTGATCCTCCCGCGTACTTTGTAGACCCGTACTGGGTCTCCAACCCCGCGTGTTCTGATCTTCAAGACAATGACGGTGATGGTCAAATAGATAGTGCCGATGCCGTGTGTCACTCTGATGGAAACGCGAGCAATTCTTCTTCCTACGTTTCCTCAAAAGATACCGAGGCAGCAGTCGCGACCGGTACTTGCTATTGTGAGGAGTATCGATATTCTGAGCCGCCCGCCGAATTGTGCACCTCCTCTCAAAGTAATGTGGAACTTGCGAATACTACAGAAGCATACTGCGATACTCTGAACAGCTATCCCTGTTCTGACGTGTCTGGCCTTACTGGTTCTCCGGGTCATGGATGGGGATACCAGGGTTGTGCATGGGAACAGACATGCTCTGCGGATGTAGGTAATTCGTGCCAGACCGGTGCCAATAGTTGTGATCAAAGAAATTACGGCACTATCCAATGTAATGGCATCTGTACGGTTACTACTTCTCCTTCAGACGCCAGTTGTGGAGTCCCTACCGTTTCGTGTTCCGTTTCTCCAACGACTGCTGGCATTGGTGAGGACGTCACCTGGACAGCCACTCCGTCAGGCGGCACAAATACCTATACGAGTTACCTCTACTATTTTGACGACTATACCGCAGGAGGAAGTTCGAGTTACATAAGAAACTACTCGTCACCCGGCGGTCACAATGCTTCCGTAACCGTTACTGATAGCGCCGGGCACACGAGCGTTGTTACGGCGTGTTCGAATTTGGTGACGGTGACTGCACCACAATGTTCCGATGGCATCAATAATGACACGGATTCATTTACGGATTATCCGAACGATCCTGGTTGTACCGCGGTAGATGACCCCACGGAGGATCCAAATCCCGCACCACAGTGTTCTGACGGCATCAATAATGATTCGGACGCGTTTATAGACTATCCAAATGATCCCGGTTGTACCTCAACTACTGACCCTACTGAAGACCCGAACCCGGCACCACAATGCTCCGATGGTGCGAATAATGACACCGATGCATTTGTAGATTATCCGGACGATCCCGGTTGTACCTCAACTACTGACCCTACTGAAGACCCGAATCCAGCGCCACAATGTTCTGATGGCGTGAACAACGACTCAGACACATTTATAGATTATCCAACTGATCCCGGCTGCACCTCAGCGACTGATCCCACAGAAGACCCGAACCCAACGTGGTCATGTTCCGATGGCATTGATAATGATGGAGATGGAAATACAGATATTGGAGATGCCGGGTGTCACACTGATGGCGATCCGAACAATCCAGGTACCTATGATCCAAATGACCCGAATGAAAATCCGCAATGCTCTGATGGTCTTGACAATGATGGAGATGGAAGGATCGATTTTTCTGGTGGTGATCCCGGATGCGGCTCTGTTAATGATGGGACGGAAACCGATGGACCTCCCACGGTAGTCCTTATTGCAACACCAAGGGTTGTGGTTGCCGGTTCAACTTCTGTGCTTACCTGGTCTTCAGTGGGCGCGACTTCCTGCTCAAGTCTTGATTTTGCAACCGGAGAGGCTCCTCAAAGTCCGCAATCTGGTGTTTCAGTAACCCCTTCACAAACGACAACCTATACGATTACCTGTACTGGCTCCGGCGGGTCTGGTTCCTCACAGGTTGGTGTCACGGTAACTCCAGCAGAACTCACACTCACTGCAACGCCGCAGACGCTGGATTCCGGCGAGTTTTCCATCATTGCATGGAATCCTGAAGGCCAAGTGTCGAATTGCACCGTTTCCGGGCCTGGGATCTTCTCACATCAAAGTTCTGGTTCCGCCCAGGTTCGCATTGATCAAGAATCAACCTACACCTTTTCTTGCACTTCCGGAGGGAGAATTATCTCGCGATCGGTTACTGTTACGCTCACGCCTTCCTATCAGCAAATTTAAGCGACCACTTTGCGTTTTAAAAGCGGTGTGGTATGGTATTTCGACATGAAGACAGGAATACACCCAAGTAATTATCGAACCGTGATCTTCCAAGACGCCGGATCTGGCGCGCAGTTTTTGATTGGCTCTACGGTGCAAACCGAAGAAGAGGGAACGTTTGGCGGTAAAAAATATCCGCTCTCTATTGTTGAAATTTCAAGTTCATCGCATCCGTTCTACACTGGCAAGCAAACAACCATAGACCGTGCTGGCCGCGTTGACCGATTCAAAAAACGCACGGCCGCCAGAAAAACTCGCTAAGTGAGTTTTTTAACTTTCAGTTGTCAGCTTTTTGCCTTCAGCCTGAAAAACTAGAAGCTCAAAGCTGTAAGCTGTAAGCTGATGTATATGGACATTTCCGATTTTCGCTCAAACCAAAAGACTGCGTATCTAGCAGCCGAATATGATCGGCTGGAGAAAGAACGCATGCGTGTTATGCAGATGGTAAAAGACGATCCGACACTGAGTGAGTTAGCGCATGAAGAAGAGACGGGACTCGTGCTCCAACAAGAGGCACTCCTTCGCGATATGGAAGCAATACTTGCCCCGAAAGGGGGAAGTCCTGATGAGCCGGTGTCGGTTGTTATGGAATTTCGAGCGGGCGCGGGAGGCGATGAGGCCGATTTGTTTGCAGCAGATTTGGCGCGGATGTATATGCGGTATGCTGAACAAAAAGGATGGGAGGTGAAGATTCTTGAAAGCGACTTTTCATCAATTGAGATACGAGGAGCTGGTGTCTATGATTTACTTCGCTGGGAAACCGGTGTGCACCGGGTCCAACGTATTCCCGTTACTGAAAAAACGGGGCGCATTCATACCTCGACTGCTTCAGTTGCAATATTGCCGATACGGGCGCATCCCATCATAGAACTCAATCTTGCGGATATTGAAATGGAATTTTCACGCTCCGGAGGCGCGGGAGGGCAAAATGTCAACAAGGTTGAAACGGCGGTACGTATGATTCACAAGCCTACCGGTCTTGAGGTGCGGTGTCAGTCTGAGCGTTCACAAAAATCAAATCGCGAAAAAGCGCTTGCAATACTCGCGGCAAAACTCGAAACCTTTGAAGAAGAAAAAGCCGCCAAGGAGCATGCGGCTGAGCGCAAAGCACAGATTGGCACCGGAGATCGGTCGGAAAAGATACGAACATATAATTTTACCCAGGACCGCATCACCGATCATCGCATTAAGGAATCGTGGCATAACATTACGAAAATTATGGAAGGGGACCTTGAAGGGATGTTGTCAACGCTGCGCGCAAAAGCCGTCGCGATCAGCGAATAAGGAAGATATTGCCTCATATTTTCGCTCGTGCTAGACTAGACACCATGTCAGAAATTGGGAGTGATTTGGTGCAGGCGCTCTTCAAAGCGGGGGCGCATTTTGGCTTTTCCCGATCGCGCCGGCACGCAACCATGAAACCTTTAGTTTTCGGCTCGAAGAATCGAACCGATATACTTGACCTTTCAAAAACAGCCCCTCTTTTGGAGACTGCGCTTGCGTTTGTGCGCGTACTTGGCGCGCAAGGAAAAAAAATCGTCTTTGTAGGCGGAAAGCCGGAAATGACGGAATTAGTTATGTCAGCTGCACAGGAAATTTCTATGCCGTATGTCGCGGGCAGGTGGCTCGGAGGCACGTTAACCAATTTCACGGAAATCAAAAAGCGTATCAAGCGGATGCTTGAACTCACCACGGATAGGGAAGCGGGGACCTTGGCGAAGAAATATACAAAAAAAGAGCGCGTCTTGATTGACCGCGAGATTGACCGCCTTGAGGGGAATTTTTCCGGGCTTGTTTCTTTGGAGAAGCTTCCGGACGCACTCTTGGTCGTGGATACGCGGCACGAATCGATTGCCGTTCATGAGGCCGCAGCTTTAGGTATTCCGGTTATCGGCATTATGAACTCCGACTGTGATCTCTCTGAAGTAACACATGCCATTGTCGGCAACGACGCATCGCGCGAGAGTGTGAAGTTCTTCTTGGATTCTATCGTTTCTGCATACCAAGACGGCACGAAAGGAGAAGTTGTCCCGATTGAAAAAAAAACTGTATAAAGTATTGAGTATACAGGGAGGATTCTTTTGGCAGTTTCATTTGCATTGAATACTCTATACTTCATACTGAATACTCCATACTCAAAAACATGAACATTACCACTGACATGGTTAAGAAATTGCGGGATCAAACCGGGGTTTCGGTTATGCAATGTAAAGCAGCCCTCGAGGAGGCGGATGGGGATGTAAAGAAAGCGCTTCTCATCTTGTCTAAAAAAGGGGGCGCACTTGCAGAAAAAAAAGCGGACCGATCATTAGGCGCGGGGACTGTCGCCGCGTATGTGCATGCCAATAAAGAAGTTGCCTCTCTGGTTCTTTTGCGCTCAGAAACTGATTTCGTTTCAAAAAACGAAGAGTTTATGAACTTAGCGAGAGAGATTGCACTCCAGGTTGCGGCGACGAATCCTCAGTATGTGAGGCGCGAAGACATTCCGGTCGAACAAATGGAAAACATTAAAGGACTGTTCATTAAAGAAGTTGATGGTAAGCCAGATAACTTGAAAGAGACGATTCTTGCCGGCAAGGTGGATGCATACCTAAAAGGGATTGTCCTCATTGAGCAGGAATACATTAAAGATTCTGAAAAAACCATCCGTGGTCTTCTAGAGGCGGCAGTCCAGAAATTTGGCGAACGGATTGACATAGAAAAATTCACTCGCTTTTCCACTAAATAACGATATGTGGACAGTTCTTCTTTTTCTGACCTCCCTTGTCCTTATTGGGGTGTTTGTGGCTCTGCATGTATGGGAGTCTAAACGCCAGAAGCGTCTTTTTGAACACACACGGAGTGTCTGGGACGTGCGCTTGATGCGTTTGTATCATGCGGCCGTTTCCGGAAATATTCCGACCGAATGGCGCAAGACGGCCCGCGTACTTTTACACACAGTGACGCACTCACTGGTTGTTTTTCTTGTCGAAACATTGCGTGCGATAGAACGTCCCTTGGCTCAGCTTTCACACCGATTGCGCACCCATGCTCCTTCCGGGAATGGAAAGGAAGTTTCTCCTTTTTTAAAAACCCTGAGTCCGGAGAAAAAGAACGAGAGCGAAGAGCCTCGTAGCACAACATAGGCTTTTTGGAGCCGCCCCTCGGATTTAAACCGAGAATTTCTCTTCTGCGAGCCGGGGGTGAGATTCGAACTCACGACCTGCTGTTTACAAAACAGCTGCTCTAACCAACTGAGCTACCCCGGCTCGCAGAGGACAAAACAATGTTGCTCGTCCCTCCTTCAGCCTGCCTTATTCTATTCGGCATCGACTGATTCCGCCAGCCAGAACCAGAAGAAACACAAAGCAGTTTGTGTTTCTTCCAACTGAGCTAGGGCGGCGTATGGACATACTACCTGTTTTTTTAATAGCGAGAAACACGGTAGAATGCAAGTCTGGTATGAATTTCCATCTTACCTTCGGCAACGGCAAGAAGCTCCGCTATGGGGAGAACCCGCATCAAGAAGGGTGGTTTTATGAGACGGATGATGCGGCGGACGACCCCTTGGCCATTCAAAAGTTTGAAGTGGTTCAGGGCAAGGAACTTTCCTACAATAACTATTTGGACATGGATGGAGCCTTGTACACGCTTTCTCATATTGGATCTGAAAAACCGGCCTGTGTCATCGTGAAGCATACGAATCCCTGCGGCGCCGCACGAACAGAGGCGATAGAGGAGGCATATCACGCCGCGTGGTACGAGGGAGACCCACTTGCTGCTTTTGGCGGTGTGATAGTAGTTAATCGGAAAGTCTCTGCAGAGCTTGCCGAAAAAATGATTGAAAACTTTTTTGAGATTCTCATGGCGCCATTTGTGTCCGATGATGCAAAAACCGTGTTTGCCAAAAAGCCAAACATCCGGATTCTCACTAATCCCGCTCTTGAAAAGCCCGTCTTTCCTCAGACTCTTCATATGCATAAAATTCGGGGTGGGATGTTGGTACAAACGCCAGATTCCGCCTCACTTGCCGCTCATACTCTCAAAACGGTTACTGCACGTGCGCCCACAGAAGCTGAGATTCGTGATTTGCTGTTTGCGTGGGCAGTGTGTCGCGCAACAAAGTCAAATACCGTAGTTGCGGTAAAAAATGAAACGCTTATCGCCTCTGGCGCAGGCCAGCAGGATCGAAAACGTTGTGCTGAGTTATGCGTGTCTAAAGGAGGTGAGCGCGTACGGGGTGCCGTTGCCGCTTCTGATGCTTTTTTCCCTTTTCGAGATGGACTCGACGTTCTCGCCAAGGCCGGCATCACTGCAGTCATCCAGCCGGGCGGTTCTATAAAAGATACGGAAGTCATTGCGGCCGCAGACGAAGCCAATATCACAATGGTTTTTACAGGTATCAGAGCTTTCAGACATTAAACGTGCGGTGTCGCGATCATTAACCTCTTTTCTATAATTTGAGAGCCGTGCGTGTTACTATGATGCATCATAGTATTGCTGTATGAGAGTAAAAGCAAAGAAATTAACGGATAAAGATCGTATAGAAACACTGGATGCGCTGTATACCGCCGCAACGGCTATGCGAGGACGTGACGCCGTCAAGTTATTTTTGCGCGATCTATTGACCGAAGATGAACAGGTAATGCTCGGCCGGCGTATTTTAATTGCTCAACAACTTCTTACGGGAGCCACCTATGATGCGATTGCTTTAAAGATGCATGTCGGCCATGACACCATTCAGCGAGTGCATCGGTGGCTTCGTGATGAGTTACCTGGCTATGAGCAGGCAATACAAGGAATTGAACGCGAGCTTGGTAAACGAGCGGCTCGGGCTGAATCAAGAAAAAACTGGGCAAATCTTAAAAGCAAATATCCATTGCATTTTCTTCTTTTTCGTTAATGCAGTTACTATGATGCATCATAGTAACTCTTTTTCTATAGATGGTGCAGAAGAAGTCGCCAGCTTATCAAGCGGCAGTATTTTTTCTATCGATTCCGCGTCATCAAGATCATAGTGAACAGTGCCGTTTATGACGAAGGCGGGTAGCCGTGGTTCTATTTTGTTTACCGTAATTAGGGTTTTTAGAGCCCCGATATCTAAGTGGTAATCAAAAGAATAGACACGAAGTTGAGGATACGTTTCGCGTAAGTAGGTAAGTACATGCCCGGCGGTTTCACATTTATTGCAGTCACCTTCATTTGAATAAAAATACAGAACGAATACTGGCTTCAGACCGCATTTCCCCGAGACTTTTTGCATCAGCAGGTAGTCCTTTATCTCGAGGAGGGAATATTGCCGCTTGAGCGCTTTCACTTCCTCGTTCTGTGATCCTAGTGCATTCTCGGTGTAGGCGAGGCGAGAGGCGAGCGTATTCAATTCTGATGACAAGACAGAGTTTTCTCTTATATTTTGGCACGAAAGACTTTCAAGAAGATCGAATTGAGTTTCAAGGGAAAGTATATCCGTGCCGATCCGATCTTGGATATTTCGTAGTTCCGCGAGACGCAGATCATTGATTTGATTTGATAACCAAAAACCGGTGCCAAAAAGTAGAGTGGCGATGATAAAGGCAAGCAGGATGTTTCTGAAATAAGGTTTCATTTTGAAAAGGGTCGAGGAGTTTATCGCCACGAGCGCCTGATCCCAAACACCACATCTCTAAGGGCGCGAATGGTCCAGATGGGAGCCACGATTCCATAAAATGGCAGGTACCAGACAACGCCCATACCCACCGACGGTTTTGTGTTTGAAAGGAGCGCCCCGGCGCACAGACGAATACAGAGGATGCCGATTGCTAGAATCCCGAGCAGTATCATGGTGTTCAAGGGAAGGAAAAACCAATCAAAGTTAAAAGAAGGCACATGAAAGGTAAAGGAAAGGGGGACCACTAACGCGTTTTGGAAAAAATTCCAGAGCCACTTTCCTGTCTGTGCCACTGTGAGTGTGAAGATCACAATCGTTCCCAGTATGGCAAATGTACTAAAGGGCAGTACCAACATGCCCAACGCTCCGTAATGGGGGTTGCCGTACATCTCGCGGTAATCAAAACCGTTTCTCATGTAGCCCGTCATCCACCGTGTGCGTTGTCGTATCAGTTTTGCAATACTTTCCGGCGCTTTGGTATAGACGCGGGCATGAGGGGCATTCGCAATGTGCCATTTGGCTTTCTGCATACGCAGCGCCATTTCCATATCCTCACTATCGTGTGCTGGCACAAAAGTTCCCAGTTCCTCAAACACCTGCCGTCTGAAGATGGAGAGTGGTCCGGGGGTCACAGAGAGGCCGTTTACTGCAGAAAGAACATGTCGGAACGCGATGGCAAGTAAATATTCCGTTTGTTGGAGTTTTTCAAGAAGCGAGCGAGGATTCCAAATAGAGAAAGCCGCAATAACTGCTCCCACGCGTTCATGGTCGAAATGCGCCATAATCTCCTTGAGGGCATCGCGAGATACAAATGAATCAGCATCGAGGATAGCTACAAATTCAGTTTCCGTTGCACGGATTCCAGCGTTCAACGCTGTGTGCTTACCACCGTTTTCCTTGTGAATGATTTTTATGTGTGGGAATGAACCATATGAATCGATGATTCGTCCCGTCCTGTCTGTTGAGCCGTCGTCAACAAGTACTATGGTCAGTTTGTCTTGTGGATACTCCAGAGCTACGAGTGACTCTACCGTTTTTGCAATGGTTTCTTCCTCGTTATAGCAGGGGACAATAGCCGCTACGGTTGGAAAATGTTTGTTTGGTTTTTTCATTCGCCGCTGTTTCGCTTCAGGTTCAAAAAATGTTAACAGCAGAAATATCTCAAAAAAGAGCCCAAAAAATAGGAATATATAAATGACCACTTCGAAGGTGCTGTTCATACAAGGTCGAGCAAGTGTACCAAAGAAATAGCCTTATTTAAAGCGCGCGCTCGTGGTATCATTCCGCGTATGCAACGCGGGCGTCTGCACCCTCTTACGATCGCTGTACGCGACATAGCAGGAATTTTTGGCCGCATGGGCTTCGGTATCGCGTACGGGCCTGAACTTGAAGATGAGTGGCACAATTTTACCGCACTCAACGTGCCGCCTGACCACCCGGCGCGCGACATGCAGGACACATTTTGGATCAAAGACCGTCCCGGCTATGTTTTGCGTACCCATACGACGTCAGTCACCATCCGAGAACTAGAAAAAATGGCCGCCTCTGGCGAGGGCGAAAAACGAATGATTAATCCCGGAAAAGTATTCCGAAACGAGGCGACTGATATGACGCACGAGGCGCAGTTTTATCAACTTGATGGCTTTGCGGTGGGGAAAGATGTGACGCTTGCTAACCTCAAGGGCACGTTTGATACATTCTATCGGGAATATTTAGGGCCGAACACCAAAGTGCGGTTTCGCCCAAGCTATTTTCCGTTTACGGAGCCGTCGGTTGAAATTGACGTGTGGTTTGAACCGGAAGGAAAAGAGGGTCGGTGGCTTGAGATGAGTGGAGCCGGCATGCTTCATCCAATCGTACTCACGAACGCGGGATTGGACCCCGAAAAAGTGCAGGGGTTTGCGTTTGGTGGAGGGTTGGAGCGCCTGCTTATGGTGAAGTACGGGATTCCGGACGTACGCTTGTTTCATTCAGGCGATGTTCGGTTTATGTATGGCTTCGAAGAGAACAGAGTATGAATCCCGTTAGAAATCACGGACGCCTGGCAGTATCTATGTTTCTACTTTTTTCCACTGTTATAAAAATAATCGGTGTAGGCAGGGGCGCCCGTGCGTCCGTGTTCTATTTCTAACGGGATGAAAGTCAGTAAAACATGGCTCCAGAGTTATTTTGAAAAACCGCTCCCGGATATTAGTAGCATTGCAGAAAAACTTACCTTTCACTCTTCAGAAATCGAGAGTGTAGAGGGGGAAGTGCTTGATGTAAAAATCCTTCCAAACCGCGCGGCAGATTTACTCTCGCACCGCGGAATTGCAAAAGAGCTTTCAGCAATTCTCAATGTTCCTTTAAAAACCGACCCTCTCCGAGAACCTGTTCCAACATTTCACACTGGCGCGCCACTTTCCGTTAACGTTGAAAATCCACAGAAGTGTCTGCGGTTTTTGGGCGCTGTAATACGGGGAGTTACTGTCCAGCCGTCGCCTCAATGGCTTCGCGAAACGCTTGAATCGGTTGGCCAGCGTTCCATCAACAATGTCGTTGATGCAACAAATTACGTAATGCTTACTATCGGCCAGCCCCTTCACGCATTTGATGCGGGGAAACTGCAGATACAGAATAGTGAGTGGAAGATAACCGTACGTGGTGCAAAAAAAGAAGAAAAAATTACAGTGCTGTCCGGAGAAACATACACCCTCCCCGAGGGCGCGGTCGTCATTACCGATGGGAATACAAATGAACCCATAGGCATTGCAGGCATCAAAGGCGGTCAACCTGCCTCCATAACCGAGAAGACGAAAGATATTATTGTTGAGGCGGCGAATTTCGACGGTACGTTAATACGTAAAACCGCACAAGCTCTTAAATTGTTTACTGATGCGTCACAGAGATTTCAAAACAGACCATCGCCTGAATTGCCTGCGTATGCGCTCCGTGATGTTTTAAAGATCATTCTTGAAATCGCCGGCGGAGAACTAGCGGGCGTCGTGGATGTCTACCCTACAAAGCCGGAGGGGCATTCTGTTTCCGTAACCCGGGAGAAAATTTCAAAACATCTCGGGGTTACCTATACAGACGAGCAAATTGCAGAAGTGTTTAGTCGTCTTGATCTACCGTTTAAAAAAGAGGGTGAAATGTTTGTCGTCACACCGCCGTTTGAACGGAAAGATTTGATAATTCCTGAGGATTTGGCGGAAGAGGTAGGGCGGATTATGGGCTATGACAACGTACCGGCGACCATTCTCCCTCCGATTCCTGGCACACCTGACCAAGCCCGTTTTCGTGGCATTGAGAAAATTAAAGACCAGCTTATTGATGCGGGCTTTATAGAAGTTTCTACGCAATCATTTGCAGGAGAGGGTGAAATAGCACTTGCAAATCCCTTGGATAACACAAAACCCGCACTTCGTGTTGGGTTTTTGGAGAATATTAAGGAGGCCATGGAGCGTGCAGTTCACTGGGAACCATTAGTCTTGGGACCAAAACAAAAACTGAAACTTTTTGAAATCGGTACTATTTTCCCAAAAACTGGTGAGGAACTTGCCATCGGAACATCCGAATCTGTTGGAGGCCTGACCATACACGATGATGCTGCGTATCAGCCACAAGTTCATGCACTTGGCGCATACAAACAATTTTCGATTTATCCTTTTGTTATACGTGATGTTGCCTTTTGGGTTTCCTCACCAGAAGGAGAAACTCCTCTCCATGTGCGCGTGGATGCTGACACATTTAAATCTCTAATATCTGAACATGCCGGCCCTCTACTTGCGCGCATTGATTTGTTTGATCAGTTTCAAAAAGATGGCCGTATCTCCTATGCTTTTAGACTCATATTCCAATCTCAAGATCGCACTCTTTCAGACATAGAGGTAAATGAGATTATAAATACTGTATCCGGAGCGCTTTCTCAAATTGGACATGAAGTCAGATAACACAGCAAATTTACATAACAAATGGTCACATCGATGGCTTTCGCAGAAAGCGGAAGCTCACGAATCTGCCATTCACGGTCTCGGTGTTTTTGCTACAGAGTCGATTGCAACAGGTGAGGTAGTTGGCGTATTGGGTGGGGCTATTGTGCCCACATCGGAGATTCAGGAGTATTGGGGAATTATGGGGCATGTCGGCATTCAGATTGATGATGGTTTTTTTATTGTTCCCACGAGTCGTGAAGAATTAAAAGCGAAGGGAGTTTTTAATCATTCCTGTGAACCAAATATTGGATTTAAAACGAGCCTTTCTTTATGTGCGATCCGAGATATTACAGCCGAAGAGGAGTTGGTTTTTGATTACGCGTTTTGTGAGAGTGTTATGGAGTCATTTGTCTGTCAATGCGGGGCTCAGCATTGTCGCAAGGAAATACACCCTACTGATTGGCAAAAGCCAGACATGCAACAAAAGTATGGTCACTACTATTCTCCATACCTTCGAAATAAATAATGCCAACGAATCTTAATAAAATTGCAATTCTTGGGATTACCGGTTCGGGGAAAAGTACGGTATCTCGGCGTATTGCGGAAAAAACCGGTCTCCCACTTTTTCATATGGATGCATTGTTTTGGAAAAGCGGGTGGACGGAAGTACCAGAAGCCGAATATCGTAAAGCGCAAGAGGAAATATTAAAAAATAATCCACGATGGATTATTGAAGGCTGGGTTAATCCTCACCTTATGGAACGGATAGTGCAGGCAGATTTGATTATTTATTTGGACTATGTCGGCTGGAGGGCAGCATGGCGTTACCTTGTACGTGCGATTAAGTACCGCAAAGTCGCGCGGCCAGAATTGCCGCCCGATTGTTTTGACACGTTTAAACTTCACCGTTTTTTAATTAGCTTGTTTCGCGGCGAACGAAGCGAAATTGAAGAAGCGCTCCGCATGGTGAACGCCGAGCCGAAAGTTGTTAGACTGAAGTCACCAAGGAAAATGGAACAGTATCTTAAAACATTCAACGCATAAATCCTGTTAGAGGCTACGGTCGCGCAGGATATAATTAACCAATCATCATGCTACACAATCAAACATCCTTTAAAAATAATATGTCGGTGCGGTCTATGATCGCCACCTACCTCTAACAGGATGAATATTCTTATTATCGGCGGAGGAGGAAGAGAACATGCAATTGCATGGAAGGTCAAACAGTCGCCGAAATGCGACACCTTGTACATTGCGCCAGGAAACGCAGGCACCGCGAGTGTGGGCGAAAACGTACTCGTGGACATAACCAATACCGTTGCCGTTGTTGACTTTGCCAGAGAAAAAAAAGTTGGGCTCGTTATTGTTGGCCCGGATGAGCAACTGGCTCTCGGCGTGGTTGATGCACTATTAAATGCGGGCATTCCCGCATTTGGACCGACGAAAGCTGCGGCTAAAATTGAATGGTCCAAAGCGTACGCAAAAGAGTTCATGGGGCGTCATGGTATTCCTACTGCCACATCCGCAACGTTTTCTTCTTTTGAGGAAGCTGTTTCATATATACAACAACAACCAATGCCGATAGTGATCAAAGCAGATGGCCTTGCTCTCGGCAAAGGCGTCGTCATTGCAGAAACAAAAGAAGAGGCTGAACAGACACTCCATTCCTACATGCAAAGGCACGCTTTTGGTACTGCAGGGGAAACAGTGGTTATAGAAGAATTTTTGCGAGGAGCAGAAGTCTCCTTACACGCATTCTGCGATGGAAAAACCGCAAAACTGTTTCCCGTCTCACGCGATCATAAACGATTAGGCGATGCTAACATGGGTCCCAATACGGGAGGCATGGGTACTATTGCACCATTATCCGTTTCCGAAGGATTTTTAAAGGCGGTTGAGGAAGAAGTCATTACACATGTTCTTCATGGGATGGCGGCACAGGGTACTCCCTTCAGGGGTGTGTTGTATCCCGGGATTATGGTCACTAAAAAAGGCATTAAGGTTCTTGAATTCAATGTGCGGCTTGGAGATCCTGAATGTGAATCCTATATGCGGCTCTTAGAAAGTGATTTGGTAGAAATAATGCTTGCGTGCGTTGACGGAACGCTTGAAAAAACTGAAATCAAATGGTCGCCGGATTCTGTTGTTACCGTTATGCTCGCGTCAAAGGGGTATCCTGAGACTTACGAAAAAGGTTTTGAGATTTCCGGAATTGAAGAAGCTCAAAAAGACCCGTCAGTCGTGGTTTTTCATGCAGGCACCGCGCTTAAAGACCCCTCGACTCCGCTCGGGGCAGGTGGAAAAACAACCACTGCAGGCGGCAGGGTGCTTGGCGTGAGTGCAACAGGTAAAACACCCGAAGAGGCGAGAATGAAGGCGTATCAAGCCGCAGATAAGGTGCATTTTGAAGGTAAGCAAAATAGGAATGATATAGGAGTAAAT
>Ga0209542_10012865_pt1 | contig 14545 bp, 10 predicted proteins | sample RifCSPhighO2_01_FD_184028 | JGI IMG/M metagenome (GOLD analysis project Ga0209542, IMG submission 184028) | Soil microbial communities from Rifle, Colorado - Rifle CSP2_plank highO2_0.1 (SPAdes) (version 2) | ecosystem: Environmental > Terrestrial > Deep subsurface > Rock core/Sediment ...
TTATTCTTTTTTATTTTGTTTTATAACTGTTATCAACCCAAAATAAAAAAGAATAAGAAGCAGAGGATAAATAGGCAAAAAATATCTGGGATTGGTAAATGTCTTGAAAATAGTCAATAAAAAGAACGCTCCAAAAAAAACAAATATGATAAAAATAATATTTTTAGTATCAGTTTCCGAAAAAACAGAGGCTTTTTTTCTAACCAAACCAAACATCAAAATCAATATGCCCAAAAACGCAAAAATGGTAAGTATCCAGTTAAAATTTAGAACAAAAACGCTCAATATATATGAGTAAGGTATTCTGGCCAAAACTTGGGGTGAAAAAGTTTTATCATAAAAACTGACACCCGTCGATCCAATATGCTCCCAAATCACTGATTGTTTATAAAAAAAAGTTTTCACCACGAATCTCAGAATAAATAAAATTATAGGAATAACATAGATTAACTTTGATTGAATCTCATGCTTAAGAATTTTTAGAGCAAACTTTCTTGACAAAAGTACTATCCCAAAATCCACCATCAAAACTAAACAAAAAAGAAGAAAACCTGATTCTTTGGAAAACACTAAACTTATTCCGGCCAAAAGAGATAAAATAATTTTTTTCTTTAGGAAGAAATACAAAAACAATATAAAAAATAGATAAACCCCGTAATCAGGCATAACTTGAAATGTATTCGCCAAAATAACAGGATAAAATGCAAATAAAAAAGTCAGAAAGTTAAGTTCTAATTTATTATTTTTATTAGTAAAAATTAATTTTATAACCTCATAAAAAGCGATTATTGCACCAATATTAAGTAATGCATTTGTGATATGAACCCAAAACACATTACCAAAATCTAAGTATTGGGATAAACCCAGGATTAAAAAATAAATCATCGAAGGATGACCATAGCTATCGAAGTTGAAGAGATTAAATGGACGCGAAACCGCATTTAATATCCAAGTATCCATCGCAATCCAACCATCCCAAAGAGGCACAAAATCACTATACAAATAAATGACAAATAGATAGCAAAAAATTATTAAAATAAGAGGAAAATCGGAAAGAAAAAATTTTCTCATTAAAAGCAATCGTCTTAATGATTATAGTCTTTTACAACTATTAGTTTCCACCAGAGCTTAAGAAGATTTAGACCAGTTTTTACTAGACGATCAAAATTAAAAAATTGACTTTTCCCGCTTGTCCTCCAAAAATGGTGCACCGGGACCTCAGCAATTTTATATCCGGCATGGTCTACTTTTTTCACTAATTCCACACATATTGTTCCTGTATTTTCAAATAATCGCACCTTTTTAAATACTTCTTTTTTTACTAATCTGAAATCACAATCAGTATCTCCTACAGGAAGTGCAAAAGCGATTTTAGCTAAATGGTGGTATACCCTGCCGGCAACCACCCTATACCATGGGTCATTCCTTTTTATTTTGTAGCCATTTACCATCCCCACATCACCCCGTCTCATCACATCATACAATTTAGTCAGCTCTCTAGGATCATATTGAGCATCGCAATCAGTATAAAAAATCAAGTCTTTTTTACTCGACGAAAATCCGGTTCTGAGTGCTCCCCCATATCCTCTATTTTTTTCATGATGAATAATCCTGATTCTTGATGAATCCATTACCTCAACTATAGAGGCAAGTGCTTCAGAATTAGCCTGTAGGCTTCCATCATCAACCACAATCACCTCCCAATCATCAGTTAATTTCTCAACTGTTGATACCGACAAAGATATTAAGCTTCCTACAGTCCCCCAATCATTAAGAAAAGGGAAAAAAATCGAGATTGAAGGTCTTCTTTCGGACATATCACCTGGATAATAACAAATTCCCCAAAGTATTGTAATATATTAGTTGATCAATGATAAAAACAGTTTTTCATTTACTCTCCTCTAAAATATTCTTTTTTCTAGTCACTACTCTTATTATCCTCTCCCTCAATCTTACCCCTCTCATACTCCAAACTATACATGCTCCTCCCGGCCGCACATTCGTTCTAATTCACAATAATGCCCAGGATTTCTTCTTTTACCAGTCTCTCATGAATGAAGGAGCAAACGGGCAGTGGCTGACCACAGATCCTTATACAACCGAACCCCACGAAAGTTCAATTATTTTTTCCTATTTTCTCTGGCTAGGAAAATTAGCAAAACTACTCCATCTTCCCTACGCCATTATGTATCATCTTATCAGAATTATTTTAAGTATTTTATTTCTCCTTACTACTTACTACCTTCTACTATCTACCAGGATTCCTTACCCTCGCTTAACATACTTTTTCTTCCTCTTTGCCACGCCTTTTATGCATTGGACAGAGGAATTTGGATACAAAGTATATGCTCCCTTTATGAACTGGTGGACCGGTATGGATCCCCTGCGAAGAATAGCCTATCTTCCCCACCATATGCTTGGCGCCCTTGGAATCATTTTTATTGTTCTCTCCCTTTATCGCTTCCATAAAGATCAAAATAAAAAATGGATTCTGTTCATATCTCTTCTATCTCCCATTCTTGCCTTCGTCCATCCCCCCAGTTTATTAATCATTTTGATGGCTATTCCGCCTACTATTATTACCTATTCTATTTTAAATAAAAAATTGGACACTAAGTTTTTATTGGGTTTTATTATCTTCTTTACTATTGCTTTACTTTCCATCTTTATTATGTATTACGAAACTCAAAAGGGTTTTCCCTGGAAAGAAGCTCATATAAATTGGGAAAGTAGACTTCAGTTTCCCCTTGATAAAGAAATCATAGGAGCCTTCGGCTTTCTTGTTCCTTTTTCTCTTCTTGGTATATTTGAGTCTTTTAGATCAAAAAAATTTATTTATCTTCTAGTCACCTTCTGGCTTACTACCCCCCTTGCTTTGATTCCCTTTGCCTCATCTCTAGGTATTTCCAATATCCGCCTGATTCAAGGAGTACCTTATTTACCCCTAAGTATTTTAGCAACTATTGGGATTCAATCACTTATAAGTTTTATCATCTCCAGATTTGTCAATAAAAAAGTTTCTATTGTTACATTGTTACATTGTTCCATTGTTACATTGTTTCTCTTCTCATCATACCCTACTCTTTCATGGAGTTTATCTAGTCAAGTCAAAGAATTCTGGCCGATCTTTGGCAATATATATATAGATAATCGCTTAAACAAAGCCTTTCAGTATATCAATCAAAAGTTTCCCCCCAAAACCATCATTCTTGCAACATTTTACTCAGGCAATTTTCTTCCCGCCTACACTCACACAGTCAGCTTCATCGGTCATTCAGGATACACATACGAAATAGATCAAAAGCAGGAAAAAGTTATAAGATTTTTTGAAAATAAAATGGACCAGACTGAGGCCAAAGAATTTATTACGGCAAATAAAATTACACTTATTTATCAAGGTCCCGAAGAAAAACCCATCTATAACGGTCTCTTGTACCCGGAAGTTTTAAAACCCATATACGACAAAGAGGAAGCTACTTTATATATTTTAAAGTAGCACCATAAATTACTACCTTGCTATTGGAATAAATGGCATGCAAAAATGTGTATCTGGATGCTAAATCATTTATACCCCCAATTTCTCTCTCTTGCGGGCCAAAATAGATATATGAAATATGATTATTAATCATGAAACTTCTCGCCTCATCTATTCCCATTTCCGCCCGAAAAAAACGCATCGCAGTAGATTTTTTTAGATCTTCTTGCGGTGTATTGGCATGGCCCAAATAAACAAAATTTCCGGCATATGCAGGTATATAATTTCCAGCGGTTTCATAACTAAAAACGACACTTCCCCTTTGCGTTTTATCCCGCAAAAAGTATATACCCCTCATGAAATTTTTCAAAGGATAAACCAGTTGTACTCCCGTCGGCACCAGCCAAGTCGAGTTTCTTTTACCCTTCACCCCATCCGTAAGCCACCCCACCATCGATATCATCACTAATAATCCCATCAAAATAACACCGCTTATGACAGCCACCAATCCTCTTTTCCCCCATCTACCCTCCGCCATCTGGCGGACTCTCCATAATACCCAAAAGAAATATCCCGCCAAAATCCCAAGTGGTATATTTATTGCCATCTCCGTAAATCTTGTGGGCGACTGCTCCGGCACTCTCTCAAAAACAAAAAATAAAACAAATATCGACACTACCCACGAAACCAGAGGGTACATCTTACTTTCTCTGTTTTTAATTGCCAAAAAAAGGCCCAAAATACCTATCCAAAACACAGGTCCCAAGGCCAAAATATAATCTTTATATGGAAGTATAGAACGATGGTTTATATCAAAAAGAGGAAGAGCACTCCAAGGAGGAATTTTAAAAATTAACTGCATATATATAAGCGCTGGTAAGGAAAAAAGAAAAAACACTAGTCTCGGCACCAGTCCCTGAAACGACTTGTTACCTCCCAAAATCTCAATAACAGAAAGAACAACAAAAATCATATAAATAGTTATAAGTACCGGAGGAAATACTATACCTACCACAAACCCAACCAGTCCCCATATAAACAACTTAAGTGACTTAAACGATTTATTATTTCCCAATCCCCACACAAACAATACCAATCCTATCTGCCCCAGAAGAATATGAGGTATAAAAGTTATTCTTTGCAAAGAATCAATCACTGACCACCAACCCATATAAGTGCCAAAGCGAGGAAGTCCATTTATCCATAATAATATCGGAAAACTTCCAGCCGTAACCACCAGAAAATAGGCAATTATTGCCCAAATACCCTTAAAAAGCTTTTGAACATAATATGCAACTATTATTAAGAGAATAATTCCCAACAAAACTCGACTTAAATGATAAATTACAGGAGGTGATAATCCAATAACACCGCCAATCTTTCCTATATATAGATAAAATATTTGCAATAAGCTTCCTTGATGAGGTTCACTAGTATATTTCTCGGAAACCAGCCACCTGCCTTCTTGTCCCTGCCTAATTCTTGACAGATAAAAATTATAATCAAACATATAATTATGTTCCGGTACAAATTCCCGATCGGAAGACAATTGGCTTTGGGAAAATACTTCATAAATTGTTGGGGAAAAAGAAAGAAGTACAAAAAAGAAAGACAATAATATAAAAACAATCTTCATCTTCATATATTATTAAAGTATACTACTTCTATGCCGCGAACCTATTTGTTCTCAATATTATTGGTCTTTCTTGCTACACTTCTTAGTATCACACCTGATATCTATCGTCTTATTATTGCTCCCGCCAATACTACTTTTCCCCTCATCCATAACTATTCCGAAGACTATTTCGGATATTTACAATATATGCATCAGGGTTTGGAAGGTCGGTGGCTTATTACCTCCCGTTTTACTCCAGAAAAATTCATCCCTTATTTTGTCTATACTTTTTATTCGCTTCTGGGACACATAAGTAGAATTACACATATTACACTTCCCTGGATGTATTTTTTATCACGCATTATTTTTAGCATTACTCTCAGTTTTTGCATTTTACTGATCATCTCCAAACTTTTCTCCAAATACAAACTCATTATTGCTATACTATTTGTCCTATTTGCTACAGGTTTCTGGACGATTGCCTCCCAGTCTCTTGCTCTTGTTCCCTCAACTCATCTTTTACCTGTCTATCAATTCCTTTCATACTGGAGCCACTTTGATCCGATTGCAAGAACTACCTACATTCCTCATCATCTTTTAAGCACCACACTGGGATTATTATCAATTTATTTTTTAGTTTCGGCACTGGAAGAGAATAATATAAAGAAGGGAGTTTTAGCTGGACTCCTAGGACTTATTTCAGGCTTTATTTTTTACTCCACTATGATCAATATTCTAGGAGGAATTACCATAGGAATAATCATTATAATCTTCAGAAATAAAAATACTTCTCTTTTTTCTTTTATCTTTTATCTTTTAATTTATTTCCTTCTCTCCTCCCTCTCTATCATTTATCTGTATTTCCTATCTCATACTACCTTTCCCTGGACTCTCTATGATGATCTGAAGCAACGATTTTATTTTCCGGTGTCTTTTCCCGAATATATATTAGCCTTAGGGCCAACATTTTTACTTACCCTTATAGGTCTTAAAGAAATACTAAAAGAAAAAAAACTTCTTACCAAATTTCTCCTTGGCTGGGCCATTTTCCCTTTTTTCGGATTTTTCTTTCTTTTACCTATTTTTCCCAAATACGGCAACATGATGTTCCTTGAAGCAACCAGCTATATTCCTTTAGGTATTCTTGCCGTCTATGGAATAAATCAGTTGAAAATTATTATCAAAAATAGAAAAATCTGTATATCTCTTCTTACTATATTGTTTCTCTATTTTCTTCCGCCTCTTACTTCATCATTACAAAAAGAAATTACTATGTTCCCCCCATATATCTACAATCTCTATATTCCCACTGATATTCTAAAAGGGATCGATTGGCTTGATAAAAATTCTCCCCCGGAGGCTGTAGTATTATCAGGAGGATATTTTGGAAACGTTATCCCCGCATTCTCTCACAACAAAGTAGTATACGGCCACAAAGATGCCACTTACCAGGCTTCTCTCAAACATGAAGAAATGCTTATCTTTTTCTCTCAAAATGATATCCCCAAAGCAAAAGAAATTCTCCTCAAATACCGCGTTTCCTATATCTTTTATAGCCTTGATACTGATCCGCCAAAAGATGAATTTATTAAATCTTTAAACCTTCAAAAGATTTATGAAAATAGCAAAGTAAAAATCTTTAAAATCTAATGCTTGACAATATAAAGAATTTTGATGTTAAATGTAAAGTATTCTTATGACCGATACAGAAAAAGAAGAACAACCAGACCTTAAAAAGCTAAGTTTAGCCACTCTCATAGGAGTAATTGTATTAGGCGCTGTAGTCTATGGTGCCTATGCTTACTCCCAGAGAAACGGCGCCAATATAGCTCTTCCCGGAGGCACAACTTATCTCGGAGAACCGACTCCAGGTAATCAGCCGCCTACCGCACCTTTGAGATTTACAGCCGATCCCAATGTTTCCTGGACTACGTTGTATCCCTACTCTTTCTCCTACCCCACGACTCTTATCCTTAACTTTTTCCCCGGTGATAAAAATGACCCTGTAGCCATCGTTTGGGGCAATATTCCAGCCCAATACAACATCCTCCTTAATATCGAAAATATAAGAGACCGCGACGCATCATACGTCAATAAACCCAAAATAGACTATATCAACAACTGGTATAAATATTTTGGCGGTCTAAAAGGAGTCACCAAAGTTGAAACTTTCACTAATACGGGCGGCCTCAAAGGCTATAAAGCCAGTTATACCAATACTGCCGGCTCCTCCCCCAACCTGGACGTTTTCTTCGAAATACCAGGAAGAAATGACATTCTGCTTCATTTAGCCAACGGAGTTTTAGATCCCGATATTTTTAATAGATTAGTTGACAGTGTTGAATGGAACGCGCCAACTCCTACTACTTCTCCCACTCAATAAAAAAATCTGCTAGAATCTTTATATCTTATGTACCCCTTGCTTATCCTTCTTTTCATAAGCTTCATGATCAGACTTTTTTTTACCGGAAATCCTGGTTTTGTCGCCGACGTTGCTTTTTGGAAATCATGGAGTCTGGCAGCCGCGGATCATGGCATAGTCTGGACTGCCCATAACACCAACATAAATTATCCCCCTGGCTTTATCTATGTGCTTTGGCTTATGGGTAAGGCTTATGCCTTATTTACCGACCCCCATAATTTTAATGCCTACTGGCAAACCAATAATTTTTTATTTCTTCTTATAAGCAAACTCCCCGCTATCATTGCAGATCTTATCATAGGATATTTAATATATTGGTTTAGCAAGTTAATTATTAAAGGGAAAAATCTTCCCCTCCTCCTCTCCGCTCTCTTCCTCCTCAATCCGGTCGTTATCTTAGACAGTGCCGTCTGGGGACAAGTTGAATCCTTTGGCATGCTTTTTACCATTCTTGCTGTAATTTTATTTTATAAACAAAAACCAGCTCTCGCTGCAGCAATTTTTACTATTGGCGTTTTCATGAAGCTGCAAAATATAATTTATATCCCACTTATCTATCTTTTCATCTGGCGTTATTTTGATTTTAAAACTCTCATCAAAAGTCTGGCATCGTCACTGCTAGTCTTTATCATTATCGTGTTTCCTTTTCTATTAGCAAAAGATTTTGACAGAGTCCTCTATCTTATGGTCCTCAACAATGACTACTTCCCCTGGCTCTCCCTTCATGCCCATAATCCCTGGTGGATAGTAGCCGGCGGCAATATGCTCGCCCCTGATAAAATATTAACCATAGGCATCATCCAGGCCAAAAAATTAGGCCTCATCTTTTTCTCCAGCATCTATCTTTTTCTAACACTTCTTATCTTAAAAAGGCCTTCTATAAGAAACCTTATTTCCGCGCTTGCTATCATAATATTTGCCTTCTTCCTCTTTACAACCCAAAGTCATGACAGATATAACTATCCCGTTATAGTCTGGATTCTATTTCTTTTTCCCTTTCTTGAAACAAAATTTTTACATAAATATACTCTTATTATTTTTCTTCTTCTCACTTTTGCTATTTTTTTCAACATGCACGAAGGCCTCTTTACCAATTATCCTGAAAACGGTATTGCCCTGCTTGGCAAAATCACCAATTCACTTACTAATAATCTCAATTCCATCTTCCTTACCCTTCTATTTTTTGCTCTTATTCCCATTATTTTTAGACAATTATCCCAAATCTATCTTCTCATCCCTCCTCTTTTTATAATTTCAGCTATCATCATTTTAAATCTCCCTTTTTACATCAAAGGAAAAATTTATCTCTCATCTCTCAAACCCATATATGCGAGACAAGGATTTGGCACGCTTCAATACGATAAAGCAGTCAATTCCTACTCGGGACCCAAAAACTGGAATATTCTTTCCTCAAATTATTTTTTTTACACCAAGGGCCTGGGTACACACGCGCACTCGGAAGTATCGTATGATTTAGGGAAAAAATTCAGCCGTTTTTCAACAGATTACGGCGTGGATTCCGAAGCCGGCACTTCTGCCAGTGTAACTTTTGAAATTAAAGGAGACGGCAAAGTTTTATTCACCTCATCCAAAATGGGACGTTTTGATTTCCCCAAGCATACAGAAATAGACGTAAAAAAAATGCAGACTCTTACACTTATAGTTTATGATGCGGGAGACGGCAACGACAGCGATCACGCAGATTGGTTAAACGCAATATTATATAAATGAAATACATATCTTATCTGATTCTTACTTTCGCAATTTTCTTCAATCTCATTCTTTATTTCCCCGAGACTCAAATTACACTCGATCCCAACGACAACATATTCCAATTTGCCTTAGTCAGAAGAACTAATGACGTCTGGAACGAATCACGCTGTCCTTTATCACTAAGCTGTCTACCCAATCTGATAGATCACTGGGTACCCAATTGGGCAGAAGGCTATCCTCTTCCTTATTATTATTCCCATCTTCCTCAAATAGCTATTGTGGCCTCCTACAATCTTTTCATTAATCCCATCATTTCCCTTATTACCCCTATTAGCCTTTATGACTATTATAATTGGCTTAAATATCTACTCCTTGCGCTTTTCCCGCTACCTGTTTTTATTGCTCTAAGAGTCATAGGTATCAATCCTCTCTTAGCCGCTCTCTCTGCTCTTTTTGCCACCCATATATCTACAGATGGTCTCTACGGCATCGATCCTCCATCATACCTTTGGCGCGGCTATGGCCTCACCAGCCAGCTCTATAGCGTCTTCTTCATGCCTCTAGCAATTGCATATGTTTATAAAGCACTCTCCGAAATTTCATCCGCCAATTGGCGGATCAAAATTTCAAATTTATTTTGGGCTATCCTCTTCACTACTCTCACCATAGCCGGCCATCTCGGTATGGGTATCATCCTTCTTCTTACCTTACCCATTTTTCTCTTCTTGGACACCAAACCCTATCCTCTCAAATTAAGATTTAAAAAGCTTCTCCTTATCGTTGGAATCTCCATTTTTATTCTCTTCTACTGGATCATTCCCGCAATACTTAATAATACCTACCATCTCATCTCCTATTGGGATCCTGTCTGGAAATTTAATTCCTGGGGGTACTACGATGTTATAAAACAGTTTTTCTCAGGAGAAATTTTTGATTGGAAAAGACTACCTGTTATGACTACCATCATTACCATCGGTTTCTTCACAACTATCACCAATAAAAAATATTTCATATTTACCCTCTCATTTGCTATCTGGATGCTCGCTTTTTTCGGCCGCTCTCCCTGGGGTGGTCTCATCGATCTTATCCCCGGCATGAAGGATTTCCATCTTTCAAGATTTGTCGTCGGAGTACATATAGCATCTCTTTTTCTAATACCCTTTGGATTAAATTATATTTTTCAGCAAATAGAAAAGATTACCAAAAGAATTATTAAGTTTTTGCCGGGTCAGCAAAAATTATCATTTTATTTAATCAGTATAGTCTTCATAATAATTCTCATTATCCTCACTTATAAACAAACCATTGATTACGCCTCTCTCAACAACAAATGGATAAAAGAAGCCAATGTTGCCTTCCGCTATGAAGAAAAAAATTTTAATACTCTCATCGATACCCTCAAAAAATTACCACCAGGTCGAATCTATGCCGGTCGTCCCGGTAACTGGGGCAAAGATTTTCGTTTCTCTTCAACTCAAATGTACTTGGCCACTTCCGTCATGGGCCTTCCTATATCCCAGTTCCTACCCGAATCCTGGTCCCCCAATTCCGATAACGAACAAATGTTTGATGAAAGAGTAACAGAAGATTACAATTTATATAATCTCGCCTACATAATAGCTCCCGCAAATTTCACTCCACCCTCCCAAGCTCAATTGATAAAACAATTTAGTCCTTTTTATCTTTATCAAATGCGTTCTACGGGATATTTTGATATCGTCTCCTCAAATATGCAGGTCAAAGCAGATAAAACCAACTTCATTAATATTGTCCATGTCTGGCAAAAATCCTACTCCAGACTCTGGAATATGCATCCCCTTATTACTCTGGAAAACCAATCTCCTCCATCTCCATCATTTAAAACAATTTCCATGACTGATGAAGCAAATTACACCGCCAATGGCAAAGAATTAAATATATTTGCTGATTATCCCCTTACTTTCCCAGAGGCCACAGTTTCAGGAAAAACTATTGATTTCTCAAACGATAAACCTGGATCTCACCACACTTACAAAGGAGAAGTTACAATACCGGAAGGTTGTACCAACTGCTTCACGCTTTTTAAAATGACTTACCACCCCGGATGGAAAGCAACTCTAGACGGTAAAGAGTCCGAAATCTACCCTATCTTCCCCTTCTTCATGTCTCTCCCTACCTCCCCCGGCAAACACACAGTTGAATTCACCTATCAACCCAGTAATTTAAAAATTGCAATTATTATCTTCGAAATATTTATTTTTCTCTTTGTTATCTTTAAAAATAAGATCAAAAGTAAATTAACAACTTAATACCAAAAAGCCCCCCGCTTTGCGGGGGGCTTTCAGTTTCAATTTAAACGCTTTATGAAGCTACACCTTGTAACTGTTCACCGTTTCGTTTCTTCTGAAAACACTCTCTACAAAGTACACCTGTACCTTTTCTTGGTACAAATGGTACTTCATCTTCTCTTCCACAATTAGAACAGGTAATTTTGGTCATTTGTCTATTTGACATTCTCTCAGCTTTTCTCTTGGCACGATCTTCTGGACATCGTGAAGGAGGATTATCAAAGCCTTTGGCTTTATAGAAATCCTGCTCACCTGCTGTCCATACAAATTGTTTACCACAGTCAACACATGTAAGTGTTTGATCTTGAGAATTTGATGTTTGCATCCTGGATCACCTCCTTTTTTACTGGCCTATCTTGTTTCCAGGATGCCTGAAGGATAAACCTATGTACAGCCGTGGAACGATATGGACCTCTAAACTCCCGCCTAGTATATAGTAATTCACTCAAATATGCAAGTTTTGCTTGTTCCTTAAATTTAGCGACGTTTGAAGGTGTTTACACAGAAAATTTTTCGTGAGAAAAATTATTCTGTGGACCCGATCGGACTCGAACCGACCACCTTCGCAATGCGAATGCGACGCTCTACCAGATGAGCTACGGGCCCTGTTATTATTTTATACTAATTGGACAAATTAGACTAATTTGGTAGAATACATAAAAGAAAAATGGGTTTACCCTAAAAAATAGTGAGCAATTTTTCAGGGCCCGTGGCATAACGGCTATTGCGCTTCCATGGCATGGAAGAGATTAGGGGTTCAAATCCCCTCGGGTCCACTTAAACTCTACTTCCCCAGATATCCAAGAGGATTTACTATCACGCCATTTATTCTTACTTCAAAATGTATATGTATACCTGTTGATCTGCCAGTTGAGCCCATCTTTCCTATCGCCTGTCCGCGCGCCACACTTGCACCTGCCGTGACATACAAAGACTGCATATGTGCATAAAGCGTTTGAAAACCATCATTATGATCAACTATGACATGACAACCATAGCCATAACGTACGCATCCCGAATAAGTCACCGTTCCACTATCCCCCACAGCTATATCTGGAGACGCATTATTCGCTATATCCAGAGCCATATGATATGAAACAGGATATTGCGTGATCTCACCCGAAGCCGGCCATAAGAATCGTCCGCCTCCCCCTGCTATAATTTTGGGTACTCTTTGAGCTATATAAAGCGGAGCGGCGGCAGGTGCCACCCCATCAGGTACTATCAGTATTTGTCCAACAGAAAGAGCAAAAGTATCCAAATCTGCAAAATCATTTCCTGGAAAATTAACTACTTTTTGAGCATCAGTTTTGTAAGTCTTTGCTACAGAATATATTGTATCTCCCGGTTTTACTTTATGTACGATTCCAGTAACCGGCGGGATTCGAAGTATCTGTCCTGGTATAAGACTATCTCCCTTTAGATTATTTGCCCACTTGATTGTATCGACAGATACGCCAAATTTATCTGCAATACCTCCCAAAACATCCCCACTGACCACCTCATAATCTAGTATTTCAAAACGTGGTTTGTCTGATATTTGCGTGGTTGTGGAAAGCTCATTAGTAGAAATAGAAGCATATATAGTTGAGGGCGTCGAAGAATAATTAGTATTTGTCGTGACAGTCGGATAATAATCTGCTATAACCGGCGCCCCGACAACTGCACCAGCAATCAGGAAAAAAAGTGAAAGATTCAAAAAATGCTTTGAATATCTGCCTCTTTTGGCAATAAGAATATCTACCAAAAAATCTTTTACCTTTTCAAAACGGAAAAATAAAATCTTAAGTCTCTTTGTGGTATAAATTGAAAGAAATCCCAACCATTCACGAATTTCTTGGGAAAAATCACTTAAAACGGCAAATTTCTCTAGCCCTCGGATTGGAATTTTCATGAAAGAAAAAAATTATCCCTGAGATAGTGATACCAAAAATTCTTTGTTGCTCTTTGATTTGTTGAGGCGCTCAATAAGGGCCACAGTTCGCTCTTGGCTCTCACCTATTAGAGAAAGCATGTGTCTTAGAGTAACAATCTTTTTGAGAGTTTCAGCCGGTACCAGCAGTTCATCATGTCTTGTTCCCGACCTGTCAATATCAATTGCCGGAAATACTCTTTGTTCCTGGAGAGAACGGGATAAATGAAGCTCCATATTTCCAGTCCCTTTAAACTCTTCATAAATTAGATCATCCATACGGCTTCCCGTATCAATAAGTGCTGTCCCTAGTATTGTAAGCGATCCGCCTTTTTCGCAGTTTCTGGCAGCCCCCAAAAAGCGCTTCGCCGGATATAAAGCCGCCGGATCAAAACCACCGGAAAGAGTGCGGCCCGAGGGAGAAACCGATAAATTATATGCGCGAGCAAGCCTGGTGATTGAGTCAAGCACTATAAATACATCACGCCCCATCTCTACCAGCCTTTTGGCTCTCTCAAGTCCCACCTCAGCCACTTTAGTTTGAGCTTCAGGCGCCTCATCAAAATTTGAGGCTATCACCTCACCCTTTACAGATCTGCTTATATCCGTTACTTCCTCTGGTCTCTCACCAATAAGTACAGCAATAAGATGTACGTCCGGATAATTTTTGGCTATACCTGAAGCAATATCTTTTAGTATTGTTGTTTTCCCGGCCTTTGGCGGTGATACTACCAATCCTCTTTGTCCAAAACCAATGGGACAAAGTAAATCCATCATCCGACAGGATATGGGTGTTTGACCGGATTCAAGCTTGACTTGTTTATCTGGATAGATTGGGGTCAAATCCTCAAATTTGGGTCTTTTTCCCGAATCTGACGCATCTTTTCCATTTACCTTTTCTACTTTAAGTAATCCATAATATCGCTCATTATCCTTTGGTGGTCTTGCCTGTCCCCCTACCTCGTCTCCGGGACGAAGCTGAAATTTGCGTATCTGCGAAGCAGAGATATAAATATCACCATCTGACGGAATAAACTTCGGCCGTAAAAAACCATGCCCCTCATTCATTATATCCAAAAAT
>Ga0209542_10012866_pt1 | contig 14543 bp, 18 predicted proteins | sample RifCSPhighO2_01_FD_184028 | JGI IMG/M metagenome (GOLD analysis project Ga0209542, IMG submission 184028) | Soil microbial communities from Rifle, Colorado - Rifle CSP2_plank highO2_0.1 (SPAdes) (version 2) | ecosystem: Environmental > Terrestrial > Deep subsurface > Rock core/Sediment ...
TCTCATTCTTTTGAATTCATCATCATGGACATACCATTTTTGACAATCATGGCAGAAAAACTTTTGCTTTGAGCCAGAAGCATTGTGCCTCATCCCTTTTTTCACCACATTATGTGATCCACACAGTCCACAAATAATCAGATCAATCACCTCTCAAAAAAGAGAAAGAAGAATTAATATTTAAAGATGGCGTTTAGTTGACTTAATCTCCTCATACAAAGCTTTATAAATAACTATCCAATTTAAGCTGACACTGATGTCTAAATCTGAAGTAAAAATAGTTAGCAGGATTAAAACTAAGAGAAAAACTTGGCATACCGTCTTAGCTTCGGCTGTTTTTGGCAAGAAAGAACTGGGCGAATCTTTTCTTGGCTCGCCGGAAGAAGCTGTAGGCCGCTTCCTTAAAATTAACCTTAAAGACCTCACTGGCAATATGAGAGACCAAAATGCTTATGTTTCTTTTAAAATAGTTAAATGGCAAGGGTCAACTTTAGATACTATTCACACTGGTTATGAATTAACTTCGGCTTCAGTAAAACGAATGGTAAAAAAGAATTGCAATCGGCTGGATGATTATTTTCTGTTCATGACTAAAGATAATAAGCCGCTGGTAGTTAAAACCTTAATGTTCACCATCAAAAAGATATCGCGATCAATAAGAACGCAGTTAAGAAAGGTACTGAAAGAAATTCTTGCAGAAGAATTCAAAAAGAACAATTTTGACGCCATTTTTAGCAATATCATTGCTTATAAAACTCAGCAGACAGCTAAAAAACAACTCGCTAAAGTTTATCCTTTAAAAGAAATGGCGATACGAAAGTTAGTTTTAGTTTCAAGAGAACAAACTGCCGGCTCTAAAACGGAATCAGAAACAGCCCCGGCAAAAGATTTAGAAAAAGCTTCGATTGAAGAACCAGCAGCCAGCATTTAGAGTTTAGCAGTTAGCGAGGTGCAATGATGAAATTTCTGGCCTTTACCGATATTCACGAAGATAAAAAAGCTCTACAGGACTTAATGGCGCGAGCCAAACAGCCAGATATTGATTTCCTGGTTTGCTGCGGGGATATTTCTAACTTCAAAAGAGGGTTGCCTGTTGTTTTGAAAGAATTTAATTCCTTAGGCAAAAAGATTTATGTCGTGCACGGAAATCATGAAGAGCCGGAAGATGGTTTTGCCAGGACTGTAGCTGAATATAATAATTGGATTAATTTGCATATGAACGTGGCTAAAGTAGGCCATTATTATTTGTTAGGCTACGGCGGCGGGGGATTTGCCAGGCATGATCCTCGATTTCGTAAAATAGCTAGGGAGTGGTACGGCAAGTATAAGGAGCAAAAAACTATTTTTATTCATCATATGCCGCCATTTGGCGCCAAATTAGATAAATTAGAGCAGGGGTATGTCGGCAATAAAGATTATACCAGCTTTATCAAACGAATGAAGCCTAAACTGGCTATTTCCGGGCATTTGCATGAAACCTTTAATTTAATGGATCAAATTGACGGGACTAAAATAATCAATCCCGGATTTAAAGGAATGGTAGTAGAGTTGAAATGAATTTTATAAAATTATAATTCTTAATACGTATCTCTTTCAAATACTTTCTCTATTATCCCAAACTATTACACAACCTTTATAATTCAGTTAAATTTTAGTAAAAAATTATGCCTTTAGAAATATTCCTCACAGGCGGAGGGCCGCACGTATTTAGGCTAAATCAAGACAGAGTAGCTCTTTTCGTTGGGCAGATGAAAAATTTTGATTTACTGAGAGATAAACAATTACTGAGCTTTCTGCCCAAGCTGGATGACCACAATAATGAACTGTACTGGATAGTTGTTGAAGGCAAAAAGGAAGGAACGCCTAAATCTTACCGGCTCCATCTGGGTCCCAGCCGTGAGTTAAAGGAAGCTGATGTTCGAGGATTTGATTATACTCCCAACAGAACTTTAATTAAATTTATTCTAAGCAGCAAAATTGGTCAATTGACCATTTCTAATGCTTCTCCCGACAGTATTTGTGAATATAATGGCTTGGAGCAGAGAGTAGACAACATTTACAGCCTCTTTGGCATGAAACAAGCTTCTCCGATGCTGCCGCAGGGATGCGAACAGTATTTTGACGAATAATTATTCAACAAAAGTTCAATTTAATAAAAGCTTAAATAACACCTGTAATTCTAAAATTTATCATGCTTACCATAATTTCTTGTCCAAAAAAATCTGAATGCGACCAAAAAGCTGCCAACCTTATCAGGGATTCTATTCTTAAACTTCTGCAGAAAAAAGGTTTAGTTGTTTTAGGGCTGGTCGGAGGAAGAAGCGTCTCTGGTATTTATGAAGAATTAAAACACCAATCTATCCCCTGGAGACAAGTGCAAATGTTTGTGGTTGATGAGCGAATGGTTCCTTTGAATGATCCGGACAGCAATTTTAAGCTGATTTATGATCAGTTACTGAAAGAATTAATTGAAACCGGTGTTTTGCCCTTTGAAAATATTCATCCCTTTGATGTAAAAAAAGGAATTAATGCCTATCAAAAAGAGTTAGAAAAGTTTGGGGGCCAATATGGCCTGGTTGTTTTAAGTTCAGGAGAAGACGGGCATGTCGGAGCTTTATACCCAAACCACCACTCTATTACAGATAAATCGCCATTTTTTATTGCAATGGCCGATTCCCCTAAACTGCCTAAAGAAAGAATGAGCGCGTCTTTATCCTTATTGAAGAAAACTGAAATAGCCTTCGTTTTATTTTATGGGAAAGAAAAGGAAAAAGCTTATGGCCATTTTAACAACGGTAAGCTTGATTCAGCTAACTGCCCGGCTAAATTAGTGCTGGAAGTTAAAGAAGGCTATGCAGTTACTGATTTGAAATAGGCTCAATTGCTTCGCAGCAGCCTTAATTTGCCGGTGCTGCAATAAGGGCAGGAGCCAGAAAAGCTGCTCTTCCGGCTGAATTCATAGCGGCATTTCTCGCAATGAAACAGACTATGTCCTGCAGGCACATTAACTTTACGCACTGGCTGTTTTTTAGAAATTACCTGCAGCCGCGGCAATGGTTTTTCCGCCGGTTCCGGCTTGGTTTTCAACGGCCGGTCCTTGAGTATATTGATCGTGCTTCCTGGAATTTGCAGGCAGTTGACGCACATCATTAAATTGCTTTGGGAATCTACCCGCAACTGAGAAGCATAGAACTCCAAATGGCAGTTATTGCATTCCATAACGATTTCCTTGAATTGTTGATCCATTATCCCCACTTTAATTACTATATTACCAAGATCTATTTAAAAAGATTTATGCAGAGCAGTAGTTAATAATAACTTAAAGTCGCCATGCGCTAACCACCGTTAGCCCTTTAAATTTCGAGCGACTATTTATAATTAAATCTAAATCGCGGTTATTTTGAGAGTTATTCTGAAATGATCCTGATTTTTCTATTGTTTCAAAATTAAACTCAAAGGCCTGCTCTACAGCTAATTCTAACAATCTTCTTCTGCATCCGCCGTAAGGCCTGAAAAACTCTCTGGTTAAGATTAAAGGCGAGCCAAATCTAAAGCAATGTTGTAAATAATCCAAACGAAGACAATTGTCATAGTCCTAAAACATCACAGACAATACTGCCATTGAACCAGGATAATTCTCCTGAGGCCCCCCCCTGGTTTAACAGCAGACCTTTTGAAAACATCAGCCGACTTCAAATCCTGAGGATAAATAATTAAATCAGAATAAATTATGGCCCCCTGTTTAGAAAGAGCGGCTTTAAATGTCTGATTGCCAACCATGTCCATCTCTAAACTGTGTTCTTTAGCTTGAGCAATAAATCCGTAAGGTAATCTTTTCACAACAGATAGTGGCTTAACTTTTGTAGCGCCAGTATTAAAATCATAATATGGCATATCCGTCGCTCCAGCTCTTGATAATTCCTTAAGGCTGCCGCCTAAAGCAGCAGCTAAAGAACTGTTACAATCAATCTTTGGGATCATTTTTACTTAAGAAAACCAGTGATTTAAAAATATTAAGTTAGAAATTCAACCTTTCTTTAACACAAATCCGTCTGAAAAAAATATTAAGTTAGAAATTCAACCTTTCTTCAACACAAATCCGTCTGAATTATCTTCAACTAAATAGCCTTGGTTCTTAATTTCTTCTCTTAATTGGTCCGCCAGCTTCCAGTTTTTCTTCCTTCTTGCTAATTCCCTCTGTTCAGCTAATTCAACGATAGCGGAGGGTATTTTTTCTTTCTTCAGATGCTGCAGATTAAATCCCAGCGCTTTATCAAATTCCAATAATAAAGAATATTTGTCTTTATCAGCTAAATCTTCAGCTTTAACCACTTCCCAAACTACTGCCAGGGCTTTAGGCGTATTCAGATCGTCATTAATTTCCTGCGTGAATTGTTTAAGGTACTGTTGCTGTTTTAACTTGTCCTCTTTAGCTTTAGAATTTTTAGCCGCTAGAACAAATTCAAACAATTTTTTCCGAGCAACGCGAGCGCCTTCTAAAGCTTCCCAGCTGAACATTAAAGGATTCCTGTAATGCGTTCCTAAGCAAAGATAGCGGTAGTCCAAAGGATCATAATTTTTATCTCTAAGCGTGTTTAAAATAATAATATTTTCTTTAGATTTGGACATCTTTTCTCCGCCATCGAGCACTACAAATTCATTATGCAGCCAATATTTCACCCAGGGTTTTTTGCCAAAAGCCGCTTCCGATTGGGCAATTTCATTATTATGATGAACCTGCGCCAAATCATGGCCTCCGCAGTGAAGATCAAATTGTTTCCCTAAATATTTGGAAGCCATCACCGAACATTCAATATGCCAGCCGGGAAAACCTTTTCCAAAAAGAGTTTCCCAGCCTAATTGGGAATTAAATTTCCATAAGGCAAAATCGCGATGATTCTTTTTTTCTCCGGTTTTAATCCGCTGGTGGTCCTGGTCATCCTCGATCTGGATTAATTTTCCATAATCTTTCAGCCGGGAGGTGTCAAAATAGATTCCATCGCTGGCCTTATAGGTAAATCCTTTTTTCTGCAGCTTAGCAATAAATTCAATATCTTCCGAAATGTGTTCGCTGGCCTTAGGCATTTTATCCGGAAGAATAATCAGTAATTGTTTCAAATCGGCAACAAAAGCGGCAGTATATTTATCTGCTAATTTTTTCATTCCAGCTAAAGTCAAAGGCAGGCCTTCTCTTTTTAATCCTTTAGTCATCTTATCCTCGCCTTCATCAGCGTCGGAAATTAAATGGCCTACATCGGTAATATTCATAACATGGTTTACTTTAAAGCCATTAAATAACAGAACCCGTTTTAATATATCCTCAAAGATAAAGGCGCGCAGATTTCCAATGTGAGCATAGTGGTAAACCGTAGGCCCGCAAGTGTAAAGGCCGACTAAATTTTTTTTTAATGAAATAAAAGGTTCTTTCTTTCTGTTTAAGGTATTATACAAAACTAAGGGCATATCTTGCAGTTGTTAAAATGCTTATAAAAAACTATCGGCTAAAAGTAGGTATTAAGTCTGGGCCTTTAGCATCAAAATTAGTGAGCCCTTTCGCTCTATACTATCAAGCGAAAAGGAAGTTCATGAAATGTGAAGAATATCACATTTCAGTACTGAAAATAAATCTCTGTTTATTTTCATGTTCCAGTGGGAATTTTCGCCTTCGTTTTATATCAATGCAGGCGAACTGATGCATGAAAATCAACAACGATTGATTTTCAGCACAGAAAATAAATCGAATGATTTATGTTACTGTTTATTTTCTTGTGCTAAAGACAAGAGAAGACTTAATACATACGGCTAAAACCAGTATCTCTGCTCTTAGATGATACACTTCTCTGCGTAATCCTTCCTAGAGCGGAGATACTGTGAAAGTTCTACAGGCATTAATTTTTTATACTTATAAAATATCTTTTAATCATGGATAATATGCAGGTAGCCAGAATTCTGGAAAATATTGCCGACATTCTGGAAATGCAGAATATTCCTTGGAAGCCGCAGGCTTACCGCAATGCGGCTAGATCAATAGAATTGCTTTCTGAAGAAATTTATGAGATCTATCGGCGGGATGAACTGGAAGAAATTCCCGGCGTGGGAGAGAATATTGCCGAGAAAATTAAGGAGTTGTTAGAAACCGGCAAATTAGAATATTATGAGAAATTAAAAAAGAAAATTAAGATTGATATTGAAAGTTTAAAGAATATTCCCGAGTTGGGGCCGAAAAGAATTAAATTATTATATCGGAAACTTAAGGTTAAAAATTTAAAGGGCTTGGAAAAGGCTTTGAAAGCCAGAAAAATCCGTGAATTGTCCGGCTTTGGCGAAAAAACCGAGCAGTTATTCCTGCAGGGGATTAAGGCGCTTAAAACCAGAAGAAGATTTCTTTATGCTGAAGCTGAGCCTATAGTTAAAAAAATAATCAAGACTTTTAAGGCTTTGCCATATGTGAACAAAATTGACATTGCCGGCTCTTTCCGAAGAAAAGAAGCCACCGTCGGCGATTTAGATTTCTTAATAGTTTCCAGAAATCCAGAGTTAGTGATGAATACTTTTACCCAGCTGGAAGGAGTTATTTCGGTTCTGGATAAGGGAAAAACTAAAGCCTCAGTTAAGTTGAAGAACGGCCTGCAGATTGATTTGCGGGTGGTTAACAAGGATCAGTATGGCGCCGCCTTGCTTTATTTTACCGGCAACAAGCAGCACAATATAGAATTGCGGAAAATTGCCTTAAAGAAGGGCTGGACTTTGAATGAATACGCGTTATCCGATCTTAAAACTAAAAGAATAATCGCTGGCAAAACCGAAGAAGAGGTTTATCAGAAATTAGGGTTTAAGTTTATTCCGCCGGAAGAACGGCTGAATCGGGAAGAATTGAAGAAATATAAACAGTGAATTATGGGGGGGAATTGAAGAAGTATAAACCGTGAATTTCTCTAGTTTAAAAGTATTGGATACTTTATAACCAAGATACTTTATAAACGATAAAAAAATAAATTATTCAAAATTTTCTTTAACTGACAATTCTTAATCTGACTTCTCTACTTTAGCAAACTTTATAATTGATGACTTAATTCTTTTCTCTAAAAATTAAGAGGTGTGTGATCATGCGTACTATTGCAATTATGAATTATAAAGGAGGGGTAGGCAAAACTACTACCGCCGTTAATCTAGCTGCCGGTTTGTCCAGGCATGATAAAAGAATCCTTCTGATTGACTTTGATCCTCAGGGAAATGTGGATGTTTCATTGAAGGTTGAAGCGGAATATACATTATATGATGCTTTAACAGGCAAAGTGGCGATTCAGCGCTGTATTATAAATCTAGCTAAGAATCTGGATGTAATCACTTCCAAGGAAACTTTGGTCAAAGCGGAACATTATTTAACCATGCAGGAAACAACTAAGGCGTTATTGAAAGACTTGCTCGGTGGAATCCGGGGATATGATTACATTATCGTAGATTGTCCGCCTTCCCTGGGTGTTTTAAATCAAAATGTGCTAGCTTTTTGCAGCGAGATCTTTGTGCCGACTTCTTCGGATTTTTTAGGCTATGATGCTTTAAAAAAAATGAAGGAGATTGTTGTTAAAATTAATGAAAAGTATAATCATCATAGTAAAATAACCAAAGTAATCCCTACGTTATTTGACCGAAGAAATAAAATCTGCCGGGAAACGTTAATGGAAATCAAGGAACTGTTTTCAGAATTAACTTCTGATCCCATCAGGGTAAATTCTAAACTTAAAGAAGCCCCCAAATACGGCAAATCTATCTTCAGTTATGCGCGGTCCAGTTCAGGAGCCCAGGACTATGGCTTGCTAGCTAAAAATGTAATTGAAATGGAAACCATTGCTTCCGCTCCGTTGATTGAAATTGTCTCTTAGCCCGGGATCGTTTAATGAACTGGAGTTTTACCGATTTATTCTAGATAACGATTTATTTAGGTTTGGCGAGACCGTTTTAGCTTCAGGCAGAAAGTCTTGTTTTAAGCTGGACTGGGAACCGGCCTTGACTAAGCTGAGAACACTGGATTATGTTGCCAGAAGCGTCTTAGCTAAGGTAAATGATTTGGGTTTGGAGCCAGACCTTTTTATTGGCGTTCCCGAAGGGGTAACCAGCCTGGGAGTGGCAATCCAATTGCTCTGGGCAGAAAAAACAGGGTTGGATAATCTGGTTATTAGCAGAAAAAATGAAGGTTATGTTGGAAATCCAGCTCATCAGCAGATAGTTTATATTGAAGATACCGTTACAACCGGCGGCAGCATTGTTCGGGAGTTAGAAAAAGCAGTTAAACATCAAGCTTGGCCAACCGTAGTTATTTCCTTAGCTGATAGAAAGCAATTAACTGATTCAGGAAAAACTGTTAGAGAAGTAGTGGAAAGCCAAGGAATGGCCTATCATAACTTAAGCAGCGTTCCCAGCCTTTTGGTTGGCGCTTATGCTAAAGGGTTAATACCAGAAGACCTGGCCAAAAAGATTGAAGCGGAATATGCTCATCTGCAGGAAGGCTGGCTGTTAGGGAAAGAGAAGCCGTTATGGTCAGGAATAGTAGATTGAACATTGAAATTACCGCGAGGAACCTTTAATATTACCACGAGGGATATTTAATACAAGTAGCCCCAGGTATGCAGCCGATCAGAATCTCTAAACCACCCCATTCCGATATCTGTGCGATAGTACATGTTCTGCAGAAGAATGTTTTTTAATCTTAAATAAACCTGTTTTCTCGCATCTTCTACAGTAACTCCTTCTCCGGTAATTACCAAAGCATATCCTGAATTTCCCGCAATGGTCCAAACGCCATTCACTAATTTAATGTCTCCCAGATGAACTCCTTCCAGATTTTTTTTCCTGAAGAGAATAGATAAATCATGATAAATGTAAGTCTGATCCTTGTCTTTATAGGGAAACGGAGGAACAGCCACAACCACGCCGATCTGGAACCCTTTTTTGGTTTTAAATTCAGCAGGTTCGTTCCTGGCGATTTTAAATAAAAAGTCTCCCCAGCCGCTAATCACCCCCTCCATCTGAATGCTGATGGTCGGGTAGCCAAAGCGGGTCGTGAATTCTAACGGGTAAATGCCTTTGGCATTGACAATACAATTAATGTCAATGTAGCCAACATACCCGGAATTAGCCAGCCCGTTCTTTATTTTTAATAAAGTGCTTTTAAATAATTCATTGGCCTGAGACCAGAACATTAATGTTCCCATTTCTCCGGTATAGGGCCCAATGTCTCCGGGAAACAATTTCTTATGCTCAAAATTAACATTAATCGGATAAATGAAATCTTTCCCGTTAAAAAAAGCGCCCACAGCTACTTCTACTCCCACCGCCATTTTTTGCAGCTGAAATTGTTTTAATTTTTTAGCCCACAACTTCTTATTCTGCTCCAGGATTTCAATTAAATCTTTTCCATCCTCCTCCTGGCTGATAAATAAAATTCCCTTCTGGTAGGAAGTTATCGTTCCGGAGGGCTTAAACACATACCTTCCGGGATTTGCTTTTATAAACGCGATCGCTTCGCTAAAGTTGTCAAAATCCCAATGCGGCAAAATGTTAATTCCAGCTTTTTTCAGCTCATTCTGGGCAAATTTCCGGTCTTCTTCCAGTTTATCAGAGTAAACGCTGCCGCCAACCACAGCTTTTCCCGCTTTTCGCAGAGAATCGGCAATTTCACCAAAGCCAACATAGTCAAAGACCACTACATCAGCCCAGTTCTTCCATTGCTCCCAGTTATCTACCTTATCTACAAACCCATCATAGACGTCTTTATCGCTTTCATTCTGGATAAAGGCTTTAACTTCATGTCCTTCTTTTTTGATCTGCCAGGCCAAATCTCCGCTTACGCTTTCAAAAGACACAACCAAAAATTTCTTGGGAGAAACAGTTAATGATTGACCGGAAGACTTTCCATTAGTTCCATTCGCTTCTTTTGGACGATCAATAATTTCTTGTTCACTCATTTGAAATCGTTTATGAGTCAGGATAAAAGGTACGTATATAAATACTTTTCATTTGCTAGGGCTAATAATTGAATATTAATGAGAATTTTGAATAATTAGTTTTTTAATCAAAAAATTCTCAAAGAGACTGTGAAATGGCGGGATTTTGGTATAATATATCTAAAAAACAATTTGTAAAATCCCTATTTTTCAAAGTTCTCTAATCATAAATTTGGTAGTGCAACCATTCGATTGATAATCTCTCTATCCTCCTAAGTTAATAATGTTAAGCTACTTTAATAAAAGCCCTACTTATAAGAAATAAAAGTAGCCCCGCTCGGATTCGAATTCCTCAACAATTTAATGTTTCCGAGGTCTCCGCCTTTCATCGCCGTTAAGCGCCAAAGGGCAGAATGATAGTCCGCTACATTCCGCGAAGCATTCGCCTCTCCACGGGGCTGCAAGACTGCATAGCGGGGCTATCTCTAACTTTTGTGAACTGGTTTATAAAATTTTTGGCTCCTTTGGCTTCATCCAAAAAATAATGGCCCAGTCGAACTCGCTCAGCGCTTCTTACATAAGAGTGCGGCGCCTTCCCGTAAGGAACGACCCCATCCACAAGCGCTTTTGAGGGTGATTATATCGCTCGTAAATTGACTGTGGCCATTTATTGGATGAAGCCGGCTCCTTTTGTCCGTTAATTATATATATTCAGAATGGTTATTTTATTAAAAAGAGGTAAAGAATGAATAAAACTATTTCCATAGTATTTTTAGTGATTTTTTTATTAACCTCCTTGCCCTTGGTTATGGGGGCGACAGATGCTGTTGAGAATATCAGCGATGCCCTTTTTTTACCGCTAATAGAAGTGGTAAGGCCGCTGTTTGTTAAGTTAAGTTTTGTAGTCGGCGGCATTTTTGGGGCTACTGTATTCTTGATTTTTGCCCGTGTGTATTATGATCGGAAAACAGTAAAGCTGCTGAAAGCGATTAAATTTGATCTGGACCAAATGAATAAACACGCCGGCATTCGTTATTCCTATGAGCCTGGCGGTTTTTATCAGCGGTTGATAGCTTATCTGGAAGACCGGGCTCACCGGAAAGCCTTAAAACAGCTGCATAAGATGAAGCGGAAGCATGCTGATCTTCATCTTGGTAAAAATAAAACTAAATTAGCTGCCAGATTAAGTAATTCTAAACCATGAAAATAAGCATCCTGCCCGAAGTCTTTGAACATTTTAATAAAGAATTAAAGTTAGCTTTTATTTTAGCCCGGAATGTGGATAATAAAGCTAAAGTAGAAGAGTCTAAGCATTTGTTAAAAGAAGTGGAAAAATTAGTCCGGCTGAATTTCCATAAGCGGCAAATTAAGGATAATTCTTTTATTGAGCCATGGGCTTTAGCGCAATTGGAATTTGGCGGAAAAGCTCATCATTATCACACTTCTGTAGAGCGGTTATTAAAAACTGCGCTAAGCGGCAAAACGGTAGTAAAAAATGATGCGGTAGATAACATCTTGCGATACGTGGCTTTGAAATACCTAATTCCAGTGGGAATAGACGATTTTCATAAAATTGATGGAGATTTAACTTTTAATGCCGTTAAAAGTTCCGGCCGGAAAGGGATTCTGGGGCATTTAAAGCGCGGTGAATTGTATTATCATGATTCTCGAGGGGTTTTAGGAACGCAGGCAGATTATTGGAAAAACAAGCGAACAGAAATTACTCCAAAATCTTATGTTCACCTGATTCATCTAATTGCCTTGCCGCCGGTAAGCAAAAGCGACTTAAAAACCGTGGCTAAAGAGGCCGCTTCGATGATCGAAGCTTTTTGCGGCGCTCAAACGGAATTATTTATTCTGGACAGAAACGATAAGTCCATTACTATCTAAGCTCTCTGTTTTTTTTTGAGATTGATGAATTGATTTTCCTTAATGCATAATTAATTGCCGTGTTGCATGATTCAATGGAATTTCACTTTCGTTATTAAGTCGCTAAAAAATCCAAAATAAGTAATTATTGATTTTTTTTGTACTGGTTCTTAATTTTACCGTGAAATTGAATTAATTTTTGATTTTGCTCATTAAACAATTTCAGAAAATCTTCTGCAAGCTTGTCAAGCTCACTTTTTTTAATCTTTCCATCGGACTTTAATTCGGCCAATTTGAAGATCATATTTTCATCCTCAAAGGGTTTTCCGTGGGCAAAAACATTTCTTATAGTTATCAACTTATGTAAGTCTTCAAAATGATTTTGTTCTCCGATATTATGACAGATTGTGTTTAATATCTTAATTTTTGCTCCCATTGGGATTTTAGAATGGTGTAAAATAATGTTGCGTGTGAAACCTAACTCTTTTGGGTTAATATAATATAAAATAATATTATCTATATTCAATTCTATATCTTTCATCAATTCTATATCTTTCATCAATTCTATATCTTTCATCAATTCTATATCTTTCATCAATTCTATATCTTTCATCAATTTATATCTTTCATCAATTCTATATCTTTCATCAATTCAATTACTTTGCCAGTCTTTTGTTCAATGTTGTCTAATTTATCAAAATCATTCATGTTTTAACCTCAAGGAACTAGAATTTCCCAGAAAGTTTTTTCAGCCATCAATAGTTTAGAAGTCAATTATTTTATAAAATTATTGTCGAATTAATGAAATATAGATAATTCTGGTAATTAGAGTATATTTTAGTCGGAGTTATCTGACGATAGATAATTAAAATAATGTATCCAAATCAAGAGAATTATCTATACATAAATTGGTTATATTTATACCAAAAGACTCAAAATTCCGAACAGAATTTTGTGCCTTTTGTATACACGAAAATAACAGATTATATTTTCGGTACATGAAATGAAGAAAATACTTCATTTCTGTACAGAAATAGAATCCTTGCTCTATTTCTTGTACTAAAAATCAATCGTTGCATGAAATTTGAAAACTATCCAATTTCAGCACAGAAAATGACTAGTGGTTCATTTTCTTGTGTTGATTTTTATGTATACAAAGGGCTTAAATTTTTACGAAAATTTATGTCCTTTGGTATATATTAGTTCTTTAGCTAAGCCGAACCGGGAAGCGTCGAACTGGCTTTCCGGCTGTCAGGGTTCTATCGAGGATATCATCAGAGGCATTGCTCCCAATCAGCAGCGCTACTTTAAGCTAATTCAGACTGCTGATGAACAGGCCCGGGGAATGAGTTTGTCCAGCGGCACAGAGATCGCCCCCATTTCCAAAGCCCGGCTGGCCATAGCCTACTTTTGCCAGGATCATCCGCGCAGAAAACTTATCGCCAGAGGCTGGAACCACCAGCTGGAACTAGCCAGCGAGTTATGGGATGTCCTTTGCCAAACGGAGATCTCTGGGTTAATTGATCATCAATTAAAACACAGTTCCTCTTTCAGGGACCAGTTTGCTCCACAAAACCTGATTACCGGAAAAAGAACTATTCCTCCGATAATGTTTACTGCCGGAGTGGAAACTGCCGACGGAAAATATTTAATAAAATACATCCCTATTAGTAAGCCCTATCTTGGCTCTCTTTAATCCCCTAACGCCCAAAACGAGAAACGTTTAAAAAGAACTATCTGTTTGTTATAGTAATTGGTCCCGTGGCTTAGCCTGGTAGAGCACACGTTCCCTGAGGGATGTGAAACTGATACCAGAGGAGCAGATATCGTGAGGTCCCCAGTTCAAATAAGTTCCGAAAGAATGAACAGCGGAGCTTTGACTTTCTGGGCGGGACCATTCATTATTTCTTTAAAATGTCCCAGAAACAATTAAACTCGGAAGCGATGGCTAAAATTAGTTCTTACGTAGCAAATCATAAACAATTCATTATTGATTCATTTAGCGGCAGCAAGCCCTACTGCGCCGTAGTTCAGGCTTTAGCCCAGGGAAAAGATAATTATCAAATTGGAATTTATGTAATGGATGGCCAGCAAGAGATTGGCCGATTGAAATCTATCAATAGCCGGCAGGGGCCGATTAAAGACATTGAACTGGATTTTACTGATAAACAAGTTGATTTTGCCCTCCAGGCTCAAAGGCGGACGCTGGAAAAAATTTTAGAAAATCCCCTTGGTGTAAAAGATAAGTTAGACCACGGCTTTACAGGGGCTATGAACATATTTTACAAATACAAATTCTCCTTTTTGCCGGGAAGATTAACAGATTATAAAACATTTGCCAGGGTATTGCCGGCTATACCGAGAATATTTCAAGCTATAGACTTTGGCGTTATTTAGTGGATTAATTTAGCAAAGGGATATATAGTAATTGTGAATTATTTTCGAATATTTGTTCACAATTACTACCTATCAATTGACAGGGTGATAATTTCTGGCTTGTTTCTCATTCGATAAAAGCCATCGTCATAAGTAAAGAACTTTCTACAGTCTTTGCAGAAGTGCTTCTGTATATTGCCACGATTATTGGTTTTTCTGGTTCCTTCTTTTCTGAAATTCTAGCTCTTATTGCGAACGTAGTGAGCAAGGGGTCTAATACCCCGACCTTTAGGTCGTTTTTCTAAGAAAATTTTTTGAAGCGGCTTCGCCGCAGTAAAAACTGCGGACGAAGTC
>Ga0209542_10012867_pt1 | contig 14542 bp, 12 predicted proteins | sample RifCSPhighO2_01_FD_184028 | JGI IMG/M metagenome (GOLD analysis project Ga0209542, IMG submission 184028) | Soil microbial communities from Rifle, Colorado - Rifle CSP2_plank highO2_0.1 (SPAdes) (version 2) | ecosystem: Environmental > Terrestrial > Deep subsurface > Rock core/Sediment ...
AACGGATAGGCAAGCACAAGGCGCATGCGGATTGAGGTGAATCTTATGGCACCAAGAAAAGGGCGGGAACCGGAATCTGGGAGGCCAGGATCCCCCCTAAAATCTGCTACTAATGAAAGGACAGGTCAGTTGGGGAAACGCCCGGAAGCGGTTCCGTTGTCAATGCCAAAAGCTGCTGGGGAAACTGAGGGACTCGATGTGTATGCGCGCTTTTCCACTTTTCAACAAAGCGTCCATGCATACCTTGCCGGGCATCCGGAACTTGGCGCGCATTTGGAAGAGCCCGTCCATGGGCATATCTCTACAAATTTTTCCTTCAAGGCAGGCGTTCCAACGCAGGCCCTGCTCCAGGCAAAAGACCAGATCAGAAAGATGATCCCGCAGCATAATTTGACGGAATTTCGGCGCAGCCCCTCTAAGCATCCGGGGGAGCCCATGGTTCATGTCTCCAAATTAATTCGCAGCCTAGTCATCAGGTTGGCAGACCAACATATGCGGGAGTTGCATTCTTCCCCGACGCAGGAATGACCGGCACTTGGCTATCTACCTTCCAAATAACCTTTATATATCACCTCTGATTACTCTTTTTAAGCGGGGAAATTTCACTAAATCCAATTGGGGGGATACCTTATGGCCGAGAAGGCAGACGATAAGAAAGCCGATTCAAAAAAAGGGTCTGACGGGCAGAAAAGCCCAAGAATCGTGTCCATAGAGGACAAGAAGGCGAGGCAAAAGGAAGTCATCCAGAAAATGAGTTCCGAGCAGTCCCTTTCCCAATCCCCGGAAAATTCGCCCCTGAATGCGCACGGCCAGGCGCGGATCAGCTTCAATTTCACCTTCGAACTCGATAAAAGCGCAAAATTGAAATTGCCATTCCTTGCGGCCTCCCTTCTCTTCCTCCTTCTGTCATTTGTGATGCTTGAGAAGGTGGGCTTCTCGTTTTCCGACATCTTCGATTTTGAGCGCATCTCCAACAATTTCGAGAAGCTCTTCAGCATCTCGTTTGTGCTTTTCATCCTCCTCTATTCGCTCGCACTGGGCCTTGCAACCTTCTTTGGATTCAACATGAGGTCATCAAATGCATTCGTATTTTCCATGTCGGTCATCCTGCCTCTTGTAATCTCGTTCTTCCTCGATCCCACCCACCGCTATTTCCTGGCAAACATTTGGCTTGCATTTGGAGTGGTATTAGGGGTCCTCTTCGCCACCCTTCTTGATAACCTCAGTTTCGGGTCAATTTACCGCACCCTTGGGCATGCGCTATTCGTGATGCTGATCGTTGCCGTCCTCTTTACAGCAGTAAAGGTGAATTCCCAGAAGGAGGAGTACTTCAACCTTTTCGTGCAAAACATCGCTGAGCTTACTCCCCAGCTTCAGGGACAGGTATCCGGGCCGCTTGGGGATGTGATTGAAAGCATCGAGCTTTCAGAGGCAGAGCTCACGGAACTTGTGGGTGAAAGCGATACCTCATATATGTCGGATAGCTCTATCCGTGCCCTGGTTTTGGCGCAGTACCCCTCCTTCAGGGAAGTAGTCACGGATAGCTTCAAGAAGCCGGAGGATCGGAAATTCGCGAAGGATAATACCATTGCGGCCTATACTGGCCTTGGTGCCGCGGACCAAAACAAGCTGATTGAGGAAACGCGCATAGCCCTGCAGGACCCGGAGGCGCGCAAAATTTCCGACACCGCCGTCGTTAAGATTTGGCCAAAGCTCCGTTCCGCACTTGCCGATTCGGTAAGGAAGGCGCAGCCGAAGGGCGATCTTGACCCCAAGGACCTTGAAGCAATAAAAGCTAACCTTGATAAGGTCACATTCGTGCAGCATTTCAAGAATTATTTTGAGATTTTTGTTGCACTTCTGGTATTTTCGGTCCTTTCACTTGCAACAACTGCCCTGCGCGCCCTATCCTCGGGGGTCTGCTTTGGGATCACCAAAATCCTCTGATTTCCCCTTTGTTTTTATTCCCTTTCTAGGTAATATTAATCCATATTGGGAAATCGCGTGATCATCAAATGAAGGCAATACTGCTGGCAGGGGGTTACGGTACAAGGCTCTTCCCGCTGACCCTGCGCACCCCAAAACCCCTTCTTCCGGTTGCCGGCAGGCCTGTGCTGGAATATACAATCGAGCTGCTCGCCGAGGCAAAAATACTTGACGTAGTCATCTCACTTAAGGAAAACCAGGGAAAAATCGAGAAGTATTTCGGAAATGAGCTTGCTGGGGCCAAAATCAGCTATGTTTATGAGCCCGAATCCACTGAAGAAGGGAAATTGGGGTCGGTGGGGGCAATAAATTATGTCCTAGGCAAGCTTAAGGACATTGACGAGGCGTTGGTGATCGGAGGCGATAATTTCATCGTGGGCCTAAACCTTGGTGATTTTGCCAGGGTACGCAGGGAGAAAGGCGCCCATGCGAGCATTGCGCTCTTTGAGCTTCACACGGATACCGAATTGCAGCAGTCCGGAGTTGCCCAGTTGGATAGCAAAGGAAGGATCATCAAATTCCAGGAAAAGCCGCATCCCTCAAAGGCGCTAAGCCGCCTTGCTTCAACGGCAATTTACGCGCTGGACAGGGCGTTCATCAAGGAGCACCTTCCCAATTACGCTGATATCAAGCGCAAAAAAGGGGAAAAGGCGGATAGGATCGGGGACCTTTGGGAGCACTTCGTTTCCGACCTTCATCTCCATGGCCATCCATTCGAGGGGATATGGGGCGACATTGGGAATTGCGAGGTTTATATCAAGACCAATCGGGAGGCATTCGAGCACCTTGCAAAAGCAACCCCCGGGGGCATCAACAGAATATCCCCCTCCGCCAAGGTGCACAAGGGCGCTACCCTCATACCGCCAGTTGTGATCGATGAAAACTGCCTGGTAAATGATGGTGCCATCATTGGCCCAAATGCCCACCTTCTCCATGATACGGTGGTTGCCAGCAATGCGGTCATCTCTAATTCAATCATATTCGAGAGATGCAGCATTGGTGAACAGTGCAAAATAGAAAATTCGATTGTTGACGGCAAATGTGCAATTGGAGCTGATGTAACAATCACGGATTATTCGGTGATAGGCTTTGATTCAAAAATAGGGAAGGGCTCCTCTGTGACCGGATCGAAGGTGTTCCCTGGAATCAGCGTCAAGCCTGGTAGCACCGTTCGGGGCGACCTTAAGAACGACTTGACGCCTTCCTCAAAGGGGCTCGTTGATTCGTGCTATTGGCGCTAAAGCATTATTAAATTACCAGCCATTATTTGCTTATGCATGAAGAAGCGGAAAGACTGGTTGAAACGGTCGCATACCATCTTAGGATGTTGCCTTCGGCTAATTTAAGGTTCACAAATCTTGAGGATTCGAAGCCTACAGCTGGACTTAAAATAGCCCGGCTGTTCCTTGAAGTTCCATTTGATCCAAGCCAGCCTCGCCAAATAGCGGCTTTGAAAAGTTTCTTTGAGCGACTTCCCAATCTTAATGGATCTGTTGATTCAATACCGGTTCCCAGCGAAAGCATTATTGATGCATTCAAAAGGACAGGCTCTCGCACACTTTCAGCAATTATCCATCAACCCGGACCAAGGTTCCGTGCATCCGTGCTTTTGGGCGCGTTGAGGGAGGAAATGCCGGTAGGCAAAGGGAATCCTTTATTAGTGAGGTTTACTTTTACAGCACCTGATAGGGCAGCAAGGGATGCGCTGAAGCTTGCGTTGCAAAAACATTTATAGCGAAAAAAATAGATGGCCTTTGTGCTGGGAATTTGTATTGGGCATGTCAAAAAATTAAATCCAATGAGGCTCAATGATCCTTTTTACCTTTTATGGGCAACTTCCCATCATCCATGGCATCCTTCGGAAGCGGCCGCATGCTCGGGAAAAGGAGGACCTCCTTGATGCTTTCCTGATTGGTGAAGATCATGGCAATTCGGTCGATGCCAATCCCAATCCCGCCTGTTGGCGGCATGCCGTGCTCCATTGCCTCGACGAAATCCTCATCGAATGGCTGCGCCTCGTCGTCACCCTTCCTGCGCTCCTCAGCTTGCTCCATGAACTTGCGCCTCTGCTCAATTGGATCCGTCAGCTCCGAGTATGCGTTTGCGCATTCCTCCCCGCCCACAAAAAGCTCGAACCTCTCGGCAAGGCGGGGATCGCCGCGCTTCTTTTTTGTAAGGGGGCACATGAACTCGGGGTAATCAACAAGGAACGTCGGGTTCCAGATCGAGGGCTTCACGTGCTCGTCAAATAATGCGTCAATGACATGCGCCCTTGTTGGCTTGCTGAACTTGAGGCCCAGCTTTTTGGCGGCGGCAACTGCATCCGCATCCGTATGGAAGGCGAGCACGTCCACACCCGTCTTTTCCATTATGGCGTCTGTAAGCGAAAGGCGGGCAAATGGGGTTTCGAAAGAGATTGGCTTCCCCTTGTACTCGAAAGATGCTCCGCCGTGCAGGGATATGCAAATTCTGGAGAAAATATCCTCCGCCCTCTTCATCATCCCCTCATAATCGGCATATGCCTCGTAGAATTCGAGCATCGTGAATTCTGGGTTATGCGCCGAGTCAATATCCTCGTTCCGGAAATCCTTGCCGATTTCATAGACCCTTTCCATTCCGCCGATGATGAGCCTTTTCAGATATAGCTCATCTGCTATCCGGAGGTACAGATCCGCCTTGAGGCTGTTGTGGCGCGTAATGAATGGCTTGGCTGCAGCACCGCCGTAAAGCGACTGCAGGATGGGGGTCTCGACTTCCAGGAAGCCATTCTCATCCAAATACCTGCGGACCACATGTATGATCTTGGCGCGTTTCCTGAAAATGTCCGCGATTTGGGGGTTTGCAATCAAATCCAAATACCGCTTGCGGTAGCGGATCTCGGTGTCCTCCAGCCCGTGGAATTTTTCGGGAAGGGCGCGGAGCGACTTTGCCAGCAGGATATATTTCTCGACATCAACCGAGATCTCCCCCTTCTTTGTCTTTGTAACTTTTCCCTCCGCGCCAAGGAAATCCCCAAGATCAAGCTTTTCAAATTGCGCAAGTTCCCCGCTTCCAACATGGTCGGCCCTAAGGAAGATCTGAAGCTTTCCGGTAGTGTCCTGAATGGTGCAGAAGACGAGCTGGCCAAATGAGCGCTTGGTCATGATGCGGCCCGCAACCCGCACATGCTTGCCTTCCAAGGATGGGTATTTTTCGTGCACATCGCTCGCATAATGCGTCCGTGAATATGAGTAGGGATAGGGGTCGATCCCCTTCCTTTGCATCTCTTCCAATGTGACCCTTCTTTGGCTGTCCATATGATGATCAGTACGAGTTTCGTAGATTGGCGTTTTTATTCGTATCTACGACACCTATAGGGGGCAAGCCCCGACACCAAGGGGGAAGATTCCCCCTACCGTGTCGCCCAACCCCCTCAAGTGTCGCCTCTACCGCCTTAATTTGCCCTGCATTTCAAAACCCGCGCAGGTACTTTATCATTTCATGGCCTTCTTTGGACATCATCTTTTCATTCCAGGCCGGCTCCCAAACCAGTTCTGCGATTACCTGCTTTATGCCTTTTATTTTCCCAACTTCGGCCATGATCTGCTCGCGTATTTCCGGCTCGAGCGGGCAGCCGGGAAAGGTGAGTGAGAATTTGAGGTGGACTTTTTGCCCATCCTGCACTTCGATGTTATACACCAGGCCCAGGTCATAGATGTTTATGCCTATCTCCGGATCGAAACAGTTCTTCAATGCCGTTACGACGTCCGATTCGGATACCATGTTATGAGCTCGCCTCTATCCTTCGAATCAATAAGTAGGTAATGAAATCGAGAAATAATAACTAAAGGTTTAATTCACTCGTACCCCAATGCCTCGACAGGTTCCATCCTTTCCGCCTTCCTTGAGGGGAAATAGCCCGCGAGTATCCCGACAATGAGCGATACGATAAGTGCCATTGCAACCAACCCCAGCGAGACATCAATTGGCAAGTCCGTGTTGAAATATGATTTGGCGACATATTTACCGATTTCTGTAAGCAAAATTCCTGCGATGATCCCTATTGCCCCACCCACAATGCCAATTATCCCCGCTTCAAGGAGGAATATTCCCGTAATTGTCCCATTGCTTGCCCCGATTGCCTTCAGTATCCCTATCTCCCTTGTCCTTTCCATCACTGAAGTATACATGGAGTTGGCAATTCCTATGCTCCCCACGATCAGGGAAATGAACGCGACCATCCCGAGGAACACCGTAAGCAACCCGAAGATAACGCCAATTGCATCAAGAATCGAATCTGCAGTGATTAGGTTGAAGTCCCTATTCTCGAGGCTTACCCGATGGTTGTTTGCAATGATCCGTTCAATCCGGCTGGCTATTGGCTTGATCTCCTCGCCCTCGCGGGTTACCACAATTATGGCATAAATGCGGTCGGGGTCCTCCGTGTCAGAAATGAACTGCCTTGCGGCAGGAATGGTCACATAAATGTCGCTATCGGTGGCAACCGAGGGTTTCAGTATTCCCTTTACCTTGAAGGGCAAGTCGTTGACGTATATGATTTTGCCTACCTCAACCTTGTCCTTGAAGGAATTTTTCGCGATGCCATTGCCAATGACAATGCCCGATTTATCGGTATCCTTAAGAAAGTCGCCTTTCTCAAAGCCGATTTTCCTTATGAAAGGCAAGTAGCCATCGGGCTCGATGCCGGCAAGTATTGCGGTCATTGTGCTGTTCTTGAAAATGAATGTTGCAAAGCCCGGGGAGACGATGGCAGATACCCCCTCCACATTGGAAACCCGGCGGATGGAATCCGCATCTTTTTGGTATAGCGCACCCTTTTGGGTTAGGAACGATGCGATTCCTGCGCTTTCAGGCGATCCGGGCATGACCTGAATGAAGTTGGTTCCCATGCTCGTGATTTGCTCGCGCACAGCCCTATCGAGCCCCTGCGCCAGCGCAACAAGCACGACTATTGCGGCAATGCCGATTACGACCCCCAGGATGGTGAGCCAGCTGCGGAGCTTCCGGTACCGCATCCCTTCGAGCGAATACTTTGCCAACTCACCGATCCCAACCATTCAAATAAACCTCATTCGTACCTGAGCGACTCAACTGGCTGCAAACGCGCCGCATCCTTTGCCGGAAAGTACCCTGAAACAAGCCCGACGGCAATCGATAAGATCAGGCAAATTCCCACGAATTCCAGGCTGATTGCCGAAGGGGCGCCAATCGCGGATATCAGAAGAGACAGCCCGCCGCCAAGCAGCACTCCTGCAAAACCCCCGACCAGGCCGATTAGGGCCGATTCAAATAGGAATATCCGCGCAATCACCCTTTCCGTTGCTCCGACGGCCTTGAGTATCCCAATTTCCCGCGTCCTTTCAAGCACGGAAGTGAACATCGCATTTGCTATGCCTACCATCCCGACAAATAGGGAAATGCCCGCGATAAGCCCCAGGAAAATCGAGAGGACCCCGGTTATTTGGCTCACGGTATCCGAAATGGTCTGGGGGGTTTGGGTCTGGAAATCCCTTTCATCCAAAGTTACCTTATGGCGTTTTGCGATTTCATTCTGTATCATAATATCTGCGGCGGGGACATCCTCGGGTTTATTCACGACGGCAAAAATCCTATCGACGCGCCTGCTCCCTTCGGTTTTTCCGATCTTCCTTGCAGCGCCAATGTCAATGAAGATAAAGTTGTCATAAGGGCTGAAGCTGCCTGCTTTTTTCAGTATCCCCTTGACGCGGAATTCCCTCCCATTTATCTTGAGTGTCTTGCCAAGCTGCACTTCCTCCTCAAAGAGCGTTTTTGCCGCATTATTCCCGAGCACCGTGCCCCCCTCATCCCCAGGGCTTAGGTACCTTCCTTTTTCAAACCCGACAGTCAGGAAATCCTCCATTGCATATGCTTCGGGGCCAACTACTACGCTCCCGACCTTCTCATCCTTGTATTCCAAATTTGCGGTGCCTAGCACAACTGCTGAGGACACTGACTTGACCCCCGGAAGCCTGCGTATGCTGTCCGCATCGCCCTGGTAAAGCACGCCCCTAAGTTGCGGGGGCCCAAAACTGAAGCCGCCGGAATTCGGGCTGCCCGGAAGCACGATGATGTAGTTTGTGCCAAACGAGCTTAGCTGGTTTTTTATTTCCTTGTCCAGCCCCTGGCCCACTGAAACAAGGAGAATAATTGAGGCTATTCCAATAACGATCCCAAGTATCGTCAGCCAGCTCCTTATCTGGCGGTGCCGCATGTTTGACAGGGAGTACTCCAGTAAATCGAGGCTAGAGGTCATCAATATTGCACCTTCGAAATTGGTCCCGCCTTCCCTTGCCCTTCACCCAGCATTGAATTATGGAATGGCCCCTACGCCACTTTCCCCGAAAGACAACCAATCGGCCCCAAATCACTTGAGCTTCAGCTTTTGGCTCATGCTGCTCTTGAAGAAGCGCTTGTACACGAAATAAAGCACAACGATTGCCCCTATGACCAATATTATTGTAAGAATAGGATTCCCTCCGTTCTGCTTGCCTGCAAGCGCTGCAATGTCGCCCGGGAAAATTTCGTATTGGACAAGTTTTTCCTCAGTATGGGGCTCATTGTACGCATCCTTGTAGGCGAGCTCCAGTTCTATTGCATATTTTCCGGGTTGCACCCCTTTTTTCACGATTGCATCGTACTGCACAGTGCTGTAATCGTCCAGGCTCAAGGTCCCTATGAACGCATCTGCCGGGCTTAGGATGTCGAGTTCGCTTGCGGTTGCCCTGACCGAGAGCGCCCTTAGTGCGGAGTTGCCCGTGTTCGAAACCTGTATGGATATGGAGGAGGGCCTGTTGTCATTGGTGATTACCGCAGGATTAGAGCTGATGTATGCCGAAAGGGCAGGGGCGCCGCCTACCTTGATTCCAACTGACTTAGTCACTGATTCGCTGCCGCTCCTTGTCTGGAAGGTTATATCCAATGGAAGCGCATAAACCTGCGCTGCTATGTTGGTGCTGATTCCCACAATGAACTCTATTGATTTGGTCTCGCCGGGCTTGATTGAATCGAGCGTTTTTTCCGTAAAATCAAGGGGAGTGAAGAACTTGCTTTCCTGGGGAAGCGCCACCTTGAAGTTCTTGAGTTCATTTGAGCCGGTATTCCTGATGATGATCCGGAATGTGCCCTTGCCTCCCGGGGTTGCATCGGTCGTTTCTGCAGAGAGGGCGAATTTGCTGTAATCCTGGATTGCCGTAAGCGGCCCGAAATTCAGAACTTCGGTGTTACCTGCTGTAACCGCATCATCATAGGTGAGGGTGAATGGGACCGAATAGTAGCCGGAAGTTAGGGAGTTTCCTGCAAGCACGGGTATTGAGATCTTCTTCCTATCGCCGCTTCCCAGATTGCCAATGTCGATTTTGGTCGTGCCCTCGAAAGTGTAGGCGGCAGTTGATGAATAACTGAGAACAGCATTCTTGATTGATCCGCCTAAATTTTCAATTATCGCATCGATCGTGAATGTGTCTCCTGGGTAAATCGGATCTTTCCCAACCTTCACATCCATGACCTGAAGGAGGGTGGTCGCAGCGACCGTTATGGGTATGGAAAAGGATTTGTAGTTGCTGCCGCCCTGGATGCTGCTGGTGTAGGTTAATTCCAGCGTAACGGGAATGGTGCCGGGAAATGCCGAGTCGGAAACGCTGAAAGGAAGCGCCACATTTGTGGTCCCAAGGGCGCCAAGGTCCCCGATATTGGTCTGGGGGGCGAAGAATATTTCGGATGCCTTCGCATTAAGGTAAGTGCCTGTAATGAATTCAGTTGAGCTCGGATTGCTTAGGGCCAAGGACAGTGTGCCGGACATGCCCGGCTTCAAGGTTGTTGGGGTGATCGAATAGCTCGTAATCTGGACACCGGCCTGGGTCAGGGGCATGAGCATTGCCAGGACCGCCGCAAACGCCGCAAATTTTGCAAAACCATCCATACCAACCACCTTGTTTTATTATTGCCATTAAAAAATGAATATATTGCATGTTTATGTGGCTATTTTACTGCAGAAGATGTTCGTTTTATCGCAAAAATATTCCCCCTATAATTGCCTTGTTTCACTTTTTCAAATGGATATTTGCAACTTTCCTGAGCATCGTTTTCCCATTGCCGATTATCCGCTCGATCTTCCCATCCTTCAGCTGTATTACCCTCTCGGAATGCTCCACGAGGCTGGGATCGTGGGTAACAAATATGATGGTCCTGCCATCCTTTTTATGGAGATCGTCGAACAGCTGCATAATCTCATTGCCGGTTTTGGAATCCAGGTTGCCGGTTGGCTCATCCGCAAATATGATTGAAGGGTTGTTTGCAAGTGCCCTGGCAATTGCCGTGCGCTGGCGCTGCCCGCCGGATAGCTCTGATGGCAGGTGGTGCATGCGATCCTCGAGCCCGACCTTTTTTAAAAGGTCCCTTGCGTGCCGCTCACGTTCGAGCTCATCAATGCCAAGCAGCATCATGGGCAGCATCACGTTCTCAAGGACCGTTAGTGATGGTACAAGGAAGAAAAACTGGAAGACAAAGCCGATCTTTTTCCCCCTTATTCCCGCAAGTTCGTCATCGGACAATGTGGATGTCTCAATCCCGTCCAAGAACAGCCTGCCCTGCGTTGGCCTATCCAAAAGCCCCAGGATATGGAGCATAGTGCTCTTGCCGCTTCCGGAAGGGCCCATTATCGCTGCCACTTCGCCCTCCCTGAATTCTAGGTTAATGTCGCATAGCGCCTTCACCGACACATCCCCCTCGCCGTACACCTTGCAGACGTTTTCAAGTTTCATCACGACCTTGGGGGTTGCCATAAATATGACCCGGGCTACCGGTGATTGTACCTTTGCTATTCGTTCATGCGGAACAGCCGCTGACCGGATAATAATATATGGCTTATCCTTAAAACCCTTCTTTCCATATTTATTCGGGTCCCATGCCTTACCTAATCCAGAAAATGTCAAACCTGGACTATTCATTCCTTGTAGAGGAGCTCCAGCCCCTGCTAGGAGGCCACATGAACAAGATTTACGAGCTAGGCCCCAACCTGTTCCGGTTCAAAATAAGGGGCGATAAGGAATACAATTTCGTTGCTGAATTGGGGCTGCGCGCCCACCTTTCCAAATATATCGAGGAATCACCCGAAACCCCTACCAATTTTGCAATGGTTTTAAGGAAGCACCTTGAAAACGCGGTAATTGAGGAGATTAAGCAGGAGAACGATGACCGCCTCCTGATTTTCACCCTGCGGAAAAAGGAGGAGTTCCACCTCGTTTTCGAGATGTTTGCGAAGGGCAATTTGATCCTCACCTCCGCGGATTATACGATCATAGAGCCCTATAAAACCGAGAATTCCAAGGCCCGCACAATAAAAAGGTACGAATCCTATTTGGCGATCCCAAACCCAAACAGGCTTCCTGAAAGGCCCCAGAAGCACCCGGAGGTTTATTACCGGGATGGCAAGCCAGTAGGCTTTGCCACTTTCCAATCCTCCAAATTTGAAAATGCCCAGCCAAGGCCGTTCCCGACGGTTTCAGAGATGGCTGATGACTACTATCCGGCCGCTTACCTGCTGAAGGATGAGTCGGAAGAGGAGGAAGCCGCCGAATCCGATGAGGAATCCGTGAAAAAAGTGGAATTCACGCTCAAGCAGCAGAATTTTGCCCTTAAAAAATTCGAGGTGGAAGCGCTCAATTTCCAGCTTGCCGGAAACCATGTTTATGGAAATTTCGAATCCGTGGAAAAAATAATAAAACTTGCTCGTGAGCTGAAGCGGCAGCTTGTCCCGGATAGGGAGATTGAAAAGCAAATTGAGGCTGAACTCGGCTTTAAGGCGAGGCTGACTGGCAACATGCTAACCTATGACGTGGCGGCGCCTGAGCAAAATGGGGAAATTGAGGGAACTTCCAGTAAAAGCGCCCCCTATCATCCGCCTGATAAGGCCTTGCCAGATGCGGAATCTGCCAGTGAACCATCGGAAAAAGGCTAAGGGTCGATTGCCCTTCCAATTTGGATCCTTGAACGTGATCCCGTTCGTAATAATATTCTATCATGCGGTGCCTGCCATTGGGCTTGCATGGGGCGTTTTCGGCGCATATTTGGCTTCCGTGCTGTCGGCTCTTCCCATCTTCCGCGTGATAAAATGAACGCTTTAAATATTCGATAGGCTAATTCTTCAGTTGGGTTTCCCAAGGAAGGGGAAAGTGGTGATCTGGAATGGTTGAATTCTGCCTGCCGTTCAGGAATTTGAGCAAAAAATCCGTCGCCCTTGCAGGGGGGAAGGGTGCCCAGCTGGGTGAGATGTTCAATGCGGGCATCCCCGTGCCGCCGGGGTTCGTGGTGATCACCCCCTCATTCGACCTTTTTTTGGGGGAAAACAAATTGTCCTCCAAAATCGCTGCGATTCTCAAGAAAGTGGATGTAAAGCATACCCCAACCGTTGATTCCGCATCCAAGGAAATCCGGTCGCTCATTTCCAAGGGCAAGACCCCCAAAATTGTGGAAAATGAGATTTATGCGCAATTTGATTCGCTAGGCGCAGGGCTGGTTGCCGTCCGCTCATCTGCAACCGCTGAGGACGGTGCAAATGCATCCTGGGCAGGCGAATTGGAATCGTACATGAACATCCAGAAGGGGAATTTGCTTGAAACTGTAAAGAAATGCTGGAGCTCCCTTTTCACCCCCCGCGCCATATTCTACCGCATAGAGAGGAAACTGGATTCCCACCCCGTTTCGGTTGCGGTTGTCGTCCAGAAGATGGTCCAATCCGAGGTGGCTGGCGTTGTGTTTTCCATCCATCCGGTGACCAAGGACAAGAACCAGATGGTAATTGAGGCAGCATACGGTCTTGGTGAATCGGTAGTTGCAGGCCTTGTTTCCCCCGACAACTATATAGTGGACAAGCGGGATTACTCCCTGCTCGAGGTGGCAGTAAACGAGCAGGAGAAGATGATCATCAAGAAAATTTCCGGGGCCAAAGTCCAAACGATTACTGTCCCGGTCCCCCCAAGTTTGAAATCAAAGCAAAAAATGGATGGCAAATCCATTGTTTCGCTTGCCAAAATCTGCGGCGGCATTGAAAAGCATTACAAATTCCCCCAGGACATGGAGTTTGCAATGGAAAAGGGCAAAATCTACATCGTGCAAAGCCGGCCGATTACAACGCTATGAATTTTTTTAAGTAACTGGAGGAATTAGCTGAAGGTGATTTTATGGTGGATTCTGAGCAACTAAAGGCAGTCGTTGTGCTGTATGGAATTTTGTTTGTCGCAATCGTGGCGCTTCTAAATTACCTTCCTTCAGGCAAGGTCGGCATGGGGTTCTTAATCCCTGAAAAGGTCGATGGGTTTGATGGGATTCCCGCCGTTTTACCTACGGCCTCTCCTGCATGCTCCAAGGAAATTTGCGACAGTGTCGACAATGATTGCGATTTACTTGCAGATGAGGATGGCGTATGTGCCGTTACTGAGGGCGGGCTGCGCCATGATGAGTCGGAAAGAGTGTCGGGCTTCATCATCGAATTCAAGGACGCTCCCCTCGTGGTAAAAAGTAGGGAACTTGACGGTCAGGTGGGCATTTCATCCGGAGCTAAGGCCGAAACGCTGGTCAGGTATAAATCCGGGCTGGTTGCCTCCCATTCAGAAGCTATTGGGGATTTTGGCATTGTATTGGGGATTGCGGACATACGGGAGAGGGTTACGTCCAGTTACTCGGTTGCATTCAATGGCGTAGCAATCAGACTGAAACAGGAGGAAGCGGAATCACTTCGCTCAGATTCGAGGGTAAAGAACGTTTTTTCCGATTTTGCCGTGTATTCCTCGTTAATGGATACAATCCCCCTGGTCAACGCCGATGATATGTGGTTGCTGGATGCTTCGGGTAACCTTTGCGAAACCAGCGGCAACCCATGCCTGACTGGCGAAGGCGTTAAGGTTGCGGTCATAGATACCGGAATTGATTATACCCGGCCAGACCTAGGGGGCTGCCTTGGCGCAGGTTGCAAGGTGGAAGGGGGCTATGATTTCATCAATAACGATGCCGATCCCTTGGATGACAATGGTCACGGCACGCATGTCGCGGGCATAATTGCAGCTGACGGCACTCTAAAAGGGGTCGCACCCGGCGCAAAATTGTACTCATACAAAGCCCTTGGGCATACGGGTTCGGGCACATGGTCGGCGGTATTAAGTTCAATCGAGGCAGCGATCGACCCGAACAATGATGGCAACCTATCGGACCACCTCGACCTCATAAGCATGAGCATCATTTCATATGATGATCCAACAAAACCCCAGGGGGGCATTTCAGCAGCGATTGCAAATGCTGTTGATGTCGGTATTCCGGTTATCATCTCCAATGGAAATTCCGGTCCTCTTGGAAGTACCCTATGCCGCCAATTCCTTCTTGATATTACGGGCGATTCCTATTCCGTATGCTTCCCCGCAACAGAGAAAAAGGCCATTTCTGTGGGCTCTTCCACCAAATCCGACGCCATTTCGGGCACAAGTTCTAGAGGGCCCACCCGGTATGAAAATGTGAAACCCGATATCATTGCTCCGGGAGTCGGGGT
>Ga0209542_10012868_pt1 | contig 14541 bp, 15 predicted proteins | sample RifCSPhighO2_01_FD_184028 | JGI IMG/M metagenome (GOLD analysis project Ga0209542, IMG submission 184028) | Soil microbial communities from Rifle, Colorado - Rifle CSP2_plank highO2_0.1 (SPAdes) (version 2) | ecosystem: Environmental > Terrestrial > Deep subsurface > Rock core/Sediment ...
TGGCGTTCTCTCCGTACGTCGACGCGGCACTGCTGGTGATCGAAGAAGGAAAAACACAGACCGAAGACGCGAAGCGCGCGGTCAATCTTCTGCAGGGAACAAATCTAATTGGCACTGTACTGAATAAGTCGTGGATAAACACTAAAGACAAGAAAAATAAGCGCATTGGATGGTTTAGTCACCTCTTGGTTCGCGCGCATGTGTACCATCAGATGTTGAAGCAACGGCTCAGTCGTATGCGCAGAGGAAAGAATTAGTCATGTATGAGACATTCTACGGTTTTCGGAGCAAGCCGTTCTCGCTTCTGCCCGACCCGGAGTTCCTTTACCTTAGCAAAAAGCACCAGATGGCGCTGACGCTGCTGGAATACGGCCTGATGAATCAGGCCAGCTTCAGCGTCATCACGGGCGATATCGGCACTGGAAAGACCACGCTGATCCGCCAACTCCTCAACCAGATGGAGCGCGACATGGTGGTGGGGTTGATCAGCAACACGCATCCATCGTTCGGTGATCTGCTTCAATGGATACTGCTGGCGTTTAACCTTGAATGCCATAGTAAAGAGAAGGTCGATATGTACAAGACCTTCATGGATTTCCTGATAAAGCAGTATGCGGCCAATCGTCGTTCGATCCTGATCATAGATGAGGCTCAGAACATGAGCCCCCAAGCGCTGGAAGAGCTGCGCATGCTCTCCAACGTCAATAGCGATAAGGACCAGGTATTGCAGGTGATACTTGCGGGCCAGCCCGGGTTGCGCGACAACCTGAGGGATCCGCGCCTGGAGCAGTTCGCGCAACGAATTGCCGTGGACTACAACCTCACGCCGCTCAACGCCGAGGAGACGCGCGAGTATATCCGGCATCGCCTGAGCGTCGCCGGCGGGAGCCCCGATATGTTCGACGACGAGGCCTGCGAGGCGGTGTTCCGCTACAGTGGCGGTATCCCCCGGTTGGTCAACCTGTTGTGCGACACGGCGCTGGTGTATGGTTATGCTGAACAGGTACCTCGCATCGGCGCGCAAACCATTGAAGATGTTGCTCGCGATAAGCAGCAAAGCCGTATACTGCCTTTGCGGCAGCAGGTGCCCGCGATTGCCGACAAGGTACATGATCAAGCGCTGGACCAGCCGGCCGGAAAGAAAGGACGCGGTGTTTCCGTTGGTTCTGGACGAAAGCTGCGCGTTGCCATTGCTTCTGACTCGGATCGGCAAAGAAATTATCTCAAAATGATGCTCGAGCGATCTGGATTGCAGGTGGCGGTGGCCGTACCCATTGATGAATATCTCATCGAGCAACTGTACCGGGAGAACGTGGATGTGCTGTTGATGGACTTGGACGAAGGAATTGTCCACCGGCCGTACGATCTGGACCGGTTGATCGATCAGGTGCAGAGTAAATGCAAGATACCGGTCCTGTTCAATGACAGTTCCTCGGCCAGCACCGGTGGCGCCATCACGGACCTTGGCCGCAAACTGACCCTCAAGCTGACCTCCCTGATCGGCCGGGGTTGATGCCTGCGGCCGTACTGCATGCCGTTGCGCAACCCGATTTCGCCATATGGCCGGTGAAACCATTCTTGTTGTGGGCGGCGCTGGCTATATCGGCTCGCACATGGTGCTTGATCTGCTTCAAGCAGGCCACGAAGTTGTTGTGCTGGATAATCTTTCGCGTGGGCACCGCGATCTGCTTGTTGGCGGAATCTTTGTTGAAGGCGACCTGGGCGACGCTGCGTTGCTCGACCGCGTTTTTACGCAGCACAGAATCTCCGCTGTCATGCATTTTGCCGCCTTCTCGCTGGTAGGCGAATCCGTATCCAAGCCACTCGATTACTACAGGAACAACGTGTCAAATACGGTGGAATTGCTGGCCGCGATGGCGCGCCACCGAGTCCGGTATTTCATTTTTTCTTCCACGGCGGCCATCTATGGCGAGCCGCGCGCAGCGAAGCCATTGCTCGAAAACGATCCATGCCTTCCCACCAATCCCTATGGCGCGACAAAATTCGCCGTTGAAAGAATGCTGGCGGACAACGCCGCCGCAAGTGATTTCAGATTCGTGTCGCTGCGCTATTTCAACGCCGCTGGCGCTGATCCGTCGGGCAGGATCGGTGAGCGTCACTATCCTGAAACCCATCTCATACCGCTGGTATTAAAGGTTGCCACTGGCGAGCGCGAATCCATTCAGATATTTGGAACAAACTATCCTACGCTGGATGGCACTTGCATACGTGATTACGTTCATGTCTGCGATCTGGTGCAGGCACATCTTCTGGCGTTGGAGCAGCTCTTTAATGGAGGGGGCAGCGCTGTTTACAACTTGGGTAATAACAGGGGTTATTCTGTTCGGGAAGTAATTGAAATGGCCATGCGAATAACGAAACATCCCATTCTCGCAGTAGAGGCTGATCGCCGTCCGGGAGATCCGGCGTTTCTGGTTGCAGATTCAAACAAGGTACGGCGTGAGCTTGGCTGGCAACCACGTTATGAAAGCCTGGAGACCATTATTGAAACGGCTTGGAACTGGCACCGCTGCGAAGCTTTGCGCTAATCTGCCGTCGCAGTTTTTATCATCCTGATATAAAAACGCCCCTCTCGGCTGAGAGCCAAGAAGGGCGTTGGTTCAGAATCGCGTTCGCTTTAGATAAATAGACAGACGTCAGACTTCGCCGCAACTGGCAGGAAGTAGGTGGCGCCGACGTAGTCCTTGACTTCAGGAATAAAATCATCCTTGCTGAAGCCGAAGACGTCGACCGTCATCTGGCAGGCAATCATCTTGACGCCGGCTTCGAGACACAGATCGCGTAATTCTCCGATGGAGGCAACGCCCTTGTTCTTAAAAGTTTTCTTCATCAGTACCGTAGCCATTTTTTCGAATCCGGGAATGCCAGCCATGACTACATTTGGCATCGGCCAGACAAAATTCTGGAACCATTTCGGACCAAACGGCATTTTCATGGGCATGGCCGGATTACCGAGCGGGCTGACTCCAGCATTGATGTCCTTCTTCAGGAGCAGCAGGCCGTAGAAGGTGAAGAAAACCGAAACATCCCAGCCGAGCGCCGAGCCGGTGGAGGCGAGGATGAACGGGGGGTAAGCCCAGTCCAGCGTGCCTTTGGTGGCGATGATCGCCATGCTCGGGGTTTTATTGGCTTCGATTTCTTCCAGTTTCTTGGGCAGGACTTTGTCGAGGTGCTTGTTAATCATCTGCTCGAGATTTGCGTCTTGCATCGTAGTTGACATTTACCTTCCTCCAGTACGTTGATTGAGCGTGGGCTATGTTTGTCTGGTATCTATAAATTTTAGAGTCACGCCCTGAATGAACGTGCGTGCCACCCACAGATTGTTTACCTCGTTATCTCGTTGACGGTTAAGGTATTTTTTAGGATATGTACCAACCGGAATGCTAATATGCTTAGCTGGATGACATTAGTCAAGACATACGCTACAAGCCAGGCTAAGAAGTCGACACGAGCATTGAGGTAGATAATTTCTAATCGCTTTTAGTCTAAATGTTATACATTTAATTATGTGTATAACTAGTTAAATCAAAACATATTTTTTATTCATAAATTCGGCAAGATGTCGGTTTTTTTGGGCTAACCGCAGCATGTTCAAATCAATGGTCGTTATAGTCATGCTGGTTTCAGCGGAATCGGCAGCGGATAGCGCTATTCAACATGACGGACGCCTGAAAAGAAGGGGCCTTGGCCCTGAAGAGTTAGCGGTGATAGTTAATGATGCGGACCCCGTCAGCGTTAAAGTCGCGGAATACTACAAATCCAGGCGCCGGATACCGAAAGCCAATGTTATACATGTAAACTTCAGCCCTGGCCGTACCACCATGAATCGCATGGAATTTCAGAAAATCAAGGCAGCTGTTGATGCCGCCACGCCCCGGAATGTCCAGGTCTATGCGCTAACCTGGACTATCCCGTATCGGGTTGAATGCATGTCCATAACCACCGCATTTGCGGCGGGCTTCGATGAGGATTTCTGCTCTAAAACATGTGGACCGACTAAGCAGAGCCCCTATTTTAATTCCAGCAGTCGCCGGCCTTATGACGACTACCGCATGCGACCGACCATGACGCTGGCCGGCAGAAGTTATAGCGAGGTGAAAAGACTCATTGACAGGGGAGTGGCGTCGGACCACACCTTTCCCAGAGGCGCTGGTTATCTGGTGAGCACGTCAGACATGGCACGCAATGTCAGGGCGGTCAATTATCCCGAAATTATCCAGCAATACATGGGCAGTTCATTGGATCTGCGGCTTGTCAGGGCAGACTATATTAAAGACAGAAGCGGGGTTCTGTTTTATTTCACCGGCATCAAATCCGTAACAGCGTTGAAGACGATACGCTTTGTTCCGGGGGCCATCGCGGATCACCTTACGTCGGCAGGTGGCGATCTACCTGGCAACAGCGACCAGATGAGCAGTCTGCAATGGCTTGAGAGGGGTGCCACCGGTAGCTATGGCACGGTAGTTGAGCCATGCAACCATTTAGGCAAGTTCCCAAACCCCGGGATTGTAATCAGTCGCTATTTCCATGGAGAAACATTGCTAGAGGCCTACTGGAAGAGCGTGGCATGGCCTGGTGAGGGTATATTTATCGGCGAGCCGTTGGCAGCGCCATTTTCGCCTTGAGACATGAACACAGATCACATACAGAGGACATTCCCTGACGCAGGAACGTCAGATACATGTCACCAGCCAGGTTCAATAAATTATTTCAGGCAGTTAGAAAAATGAACAAGAAACCGATATTAATAACCGGCGGAGCAGGATTTATCGGCTCGAATTTCATATTGGGCTGGATTGCCAATGAAGATTCATGGGTAGTTAACCTCGACAAACTCACGTATGCGGGGAACGTGCGGAATCTGGACAGCCTGAAAGATGACGCACGGTATATTTTTGTAAAAGGCGATATCAATGACCAATCTTTGGTTAGAAATCTTCTCAATCGCTACAAGCCTCGTGCCATTGTGCACTTTGCGGCAGAGAGCCATGTGGACCGCTCAATTCATGGCCCGCAGGATTTCATTCAAACTAACATAAATGGGACATTCCAGGTGTTGGAAGAATCCCGCGTATATTGGGAGAGTCTCGGAAGTGAGAAAAAATCTGCCTTTCGGTTTTTACATGTGTCCACGGATGAAGTGTATGGTTCACTTGGACCGGGCGATTCACCATTTACTGAAACCACGCAGTATGCCCCAAACAGTCCGTACTCTGCTTCCAAAGCTGCGTCGGACCATCTGATTCGTGCCTATCATCATACCTATGGCCTGCCTACTCTTACCTCAAACTGCTCGAACAATTATGGTCCTTATCAGTTCCCGGAAAAACTCATCCCTCTCATGATTCTCAATGCGCTAAACCGGAAGCCTTTGCCCGTATATGGAGATGGCCTCAATATACGCGACTGGCTCTATGTCGGTGACCATTGCGAGGCTCTGCGTACCGTCCTGGCAAAGGGAAAGCCCGGAGAGGTCTACAATATCGGTGGGTGTAATGAAAAAACAAATATTGAGGTTGTCCGTACTGTTTGCACCATACTTGATGAACTGCGGCCAAATTCCAAGATAGGGCATTACGAGTCGCTCATTACCTTTATAAAAGATCGTCCAGGACATGATCGGCGTTACGCCATCGATGTCGGAAAAATCGAGCGTGAGCTTGGGTGGCAACCGGCTATAAGTTTCGAAACCGGAATCCGGAAAACAGTGCAATGGTATCTGGACAACATGGAATGGGTGGAGAATGTTACCAGCGGGGAATATCAAAAATGGGTGGACACCAATTACAATAACCGGGGACCTTTATGAAAGGCATCATTCTCGCGGGAGGATCGGGAACGCGGTTGTACCCGGTGACTCATGTGGTTTCCAAGCAGTTGCTGCCGATCTATGACAAGCCGATGATTTACTATCCCCTGTCCACGCTGATGCTGGCGGGGATCAAGGACTTTCTGGTGATTTCCACTCCGCAGGATATTCCCCGGTTCGAACTATTGTTGCGAGATGGCGGCGCATGGGGACTGAACATTTCCTATGCGATACAGCCAAAACCCGAGGGCATCGCGCAGGCTTTTATTATTGGCGAGAGATTCATCAACAACGATGCCTGTGCGCTGATACTGGGAGACAACATTTTCTACGGTCACGAACTGGCGACTGACTTGCAAATGGTCGCAAAGAAACAGACAGGCGCCACCATCTTTGCGTACCCGGTTCAGGATCCGGAGCGTTATGGTGTGGTGGAGTTCGATCCCTCGGGCAAGGCATTGTCAATTGAAGAAAAACCAAAGGCACCCAAATCCCGTTATGCAGTGACTGGCCTCTATTTTTATGATAACCACGTGACAAGCATAGCGAAGTCTATCAAGCCCTCCGCGCGTGGAGAGCTGGAGATTACCGATATAAACAAGACTTATCTTGAACAGAGGCGGCTGGATGTGATGGTGATGGGTAGAGGCATAGCCTGGCTGGATACGGGCACCCATGAATCACTCCTGGAAGCCTCGCTCTTCATTGAAACCATAGAAAAGCGGCAGGGACTCAAGATCGCCTGCCCCGAAGAAATCGCCTACCGTATGGGTTACATATCGGCGGAACAACTTGAAACGCTCGCTGCACAAATGAGCAAGAACGGCTATGGCCAGTATTTGCATGGAATACTTCAAGAGCGGGTTTTCTGATGAATGTCATTCAGACCGCTATTTCAGACGTGTTGCTCGTGGAGCCCAAGGTCTTTGGCGACGCACGTGGGTTCTTTTATGAGAGCTTCAATAAGAAGGCCATGCAGGCGGCGGGCATTGCAGGAGATTTTGTGCAGGATAATCACTCGCACTCGGTCAGGAATGTGTTGCGCGGCCTTCATTATCAAATCAAGCAACCGCAGGGCAAGCTGATCAGGGCGATTGTGGGCGAAATATTCGACGTGGTCGTGGACATCCGCAGACGCTCGCCGACGTTCGGTAAATGGGCTGGTTTCAATCTGTCGGCGCAAAACAGACGCATGGCATGGATTCCGCCGGGTTTCGCGCACGGTTTTCTCGTGTTGTCTGAATATGCCGAAGTTCTATACAAGACCACCGATTATTGGGCGCCTCAATTTGAGCGCACGATCATTTGGAATGATGGCAGCCTTGGAATAACCTGGCCGATTCAGGGAGATCCGCAACTTTCCGCAAAGGATATTGCAGGCGTAACTATCAATGAGGCAGAGGTATTTGAGTGAGAAAGATCCTTCTCACCGGCAAAAATGGCCAGGTTGGATGGGAACTGCGGCGCACGCTCGGACCACTGGGCGATGTTGTCGCCGTCGGTCACCAGGAGATGGATCTGGCCGACCCGGATTCAATCAGGAGAACGATCAGGGAAGTCCGGCCTCATCTTATCGTCAATTCTGCTGCCTACACCGCGGTGGACAAGGCGGAGTCCAAGCCCGATCTGGCCATGGCCATTAATGGCGTGGCGCCGGGCATCATGGCGGAAGAAGCCAAGCGGCTGAACGCGGCTCTTATTCATTATTCCACGGATTATGTATTTGACGGCACTAAAAAACTTCCCTACAACGAAGACGATATACCGAATCCTCTGAATGTCTATGGCCAGACCAAGCTGGCTGGTGAGCGGGCTATCCAGGCAACCGGGGCGCCGCATCTAATATTAAGAACAAGCTGGGTCTATGGCACCCGCGGCAAGAATTTTCTTTTGACGATTCTCAGGCTTGCGCGAGAGAGAAGCGAATTGAAGATTGTTGACGACCAGATCGGTGCCCCTACATGGTGCCGCATGCTGGCCGAGGTCACGTCTCAAATGCTGTCGCAGCACTATCCATCCGTTACCCGACCTCCCTCGATTGCAGACATCAGCGGCCTGTATCACGTGGTTTGTGGCGGACATACATCTTGGTATGGCTTCGCCAGGGGAATCCTTGAAGTCGTCTCCGGCCATGCGTCTCACGCCATGCCAGAGTTGAAGCCTATCCCCACAACCGAATACCCCACGTCGGCTAAACGCCCGTTGAATTCGAGATTGTCAACTGAAAAGCTGAAACGTATGTGTGGCCTGATAGTGCCGGCATGGGAAGAGTCGCTTATACTATGTATGAATGAGTCTGAAAGTATTTCAGTGGTCTAGAACGATGTCTCATTCCGGGGGCTACCGTTTGCTGGCTGTAGGCTGGATGATGCTGATTTTCTTCCTGTCCTCTCAGCCGTCACTTCCAGCCGTTTCATTCTTCTCTGGGGCTGATCTGCTTTTGCATGCCGTCTTTTACGCTATATTGTGCGTGTTCCTTGCGCGGTCGTTCATGGACCCGCAGATCAGGAATTGGAACAGGGTGATTCTCCTGACTATCCTTGTGACAGCTTATGGGGTCACCGATGAATATCACCAATCCTTTGTTCCGGGACGCAGCGCAAGTATATGGGACGTACTGGCGGATGATGTTGGCGGATTTTTGGCGGCCGTAATGCTTTTTTGGCGGGATCGCAAGACGGTTAATATTTCAGAACACATTCTCCCGAATGAATCAAGACGCGCGTAGCGCGCCATGGCCCCCTGAGGGAAGTGAGGCGAAGTTGTCGCGAATGTTCACTGGACATTCGCTAAAACGAACGTCTGCCTGAAGCGTGGTGAGCGCGAGCTATTTCAATGGGGAGGAAGCCCTTACAGTTTAGCGAGGGCCGGTGCACAACGACTTGCCCTGCCCTGATGTTAGGTGGAAAATATATTTATGCATGATCTCCAAGACCAAAGATTGACCGCGACTAGTCCTGCTGCTGACGCCACAAAAGAAGTATTCTGGAAAGAATCGTCCCTGTTCTGGCTTTCATTTTCCGTGCTGGCGGTGTTGTTTGTGCTCGCGCTCTATGAGCATGGACTCAACCGGATGGTGCGCTATTGGTTTACGCGTGAAGAATACAGTCATGGTGTGATCATCCCCTTCATAACCGCATTTCTGATCTGGCAAAAGAAGGATGTGCTGGAGCGCATATCCTTTGGCGGATCATGGGTGGGGGTGGTTATCACGCTTGCTGGTGCCGTTATTATTTTGGTAGGCAATATCAGCGCCATCACGGTTATTATGCAATATGGTTTTGTCGTTACGCTTGCCGGTTTGGTTTTCGCTTATATGGGGTGGCGTGGGTTCAAAGAGGTTTGGGTGCCGCTTTTGCTCCTGTTTTTCATGATCCCCTTTCCTGATGTCATCATTCAGGATATTTCCCGGTCCTTGCAGCTGATTTCTTCCAGTTTTGGCGTATGGATAATCCGTTTATTCGGTATTAGCGTTTATTTGGAAGGTAATGTTATTGATCTTGGCGTCTATAAAATGCAGGTTGTCGAGGCATGTAGTGGGTTGCGTTACCTTCTCCCGTTGATGACGCTCGGTTTCATTTGCGCCTATCTCTACAAGGCCGCCTTGTGGATGAGAATTGCTGTCTTCCTGTCAACCATCCCCATCACGATTTTCCTGAATAGTTTCCGAATCGGCATGATCGGCGTGCTGGTCGAATATTGGGGACCATCCATGGCGGAAGGCTTTCTGCACGACTTTGAAGGTTGGGCTGTATTTATGGCCTGCACCGGGATTCTGGTTCTGGAGATGTGGGGGCTGGCCCGGCTTGGCAAGGAAAAGCGCCCTTTGCGGCAGGTGTTCGGCCTGGATTTTCCCGAACCCACTCCCAAGGATGCGCGGACCCGCTATCGTCCATTGGGCCGTGCCTACTGGACGGCTGCAGTTGTCGTGGCAGTAGTTGTAACATCGCTCTTCATTTTGCCTGCGAGACGGGATGACGTAAGAATTCCGCGGAAGGAATTTTCGGACTTCCCGCTGGTTCTTAGCGATTGGCGCGGGAAAACGGATCGACTGGATCAGATCTATCTCGACACGCTCAAACTGGATGATTACCTGTTAGCGAATTATGCAAATAGCCAGCAGCAGCTGGTGAATCTGTATGTGGCTTATTATGGCTCGCAAAGCAAGGGGGCATCCATTCACTCGCCGCGCGCATGCCTGCCAGGTGGCGGGTGGGAAATGCGGGACTTTTCCCAGAGGGAGATTCGTGGAATAGAGGATGGTTCCCGGATGCTCAGGGTCAATCGGGTTGGAATTCAATGGGGCGAGAGCAAGCAACTGGTTTATTACTGGTTCCGGATGCATGGCCGCAACATCACCAACGAGTATCTTTTGAAATGGTTTGTGTTCTGGGATGCGTTGACCCGCAATAGAACGGATGCCGCACTCGTACGAGTTACAACGCCGCTTGGACCCGGTGAGAGTTTTGCGGATGCGGACAATCGCTTGATCGATTTCATGAAGACGCTGAATCCCCAGGTAAGTGATTATGTTCCGGATTAGGCGGTTCCGAATCAACTCTATTCGTGCCAAGCCTGGCCATGGCAATCTTTCCGATTGTGGTCCCAATAATAATTTGTCTCATCGTGAATGCATACCTCCGGTGTAAACGCCATCGAACACGTAGAGAAAAGTGGATGTCGGCGCCAGGCTTTATTTGGCGCCTTTGAGGTGGCCATCCAATATGCCCCGGTTTTTCCGGGAGGGATTTAACACGATAATTTGTACAACACATTTACATGCAAATGCATCAGCGAGGCAGATATATATATGACAGATGTGCCGTGTAATCTTTGTGATAAAAACGACTATACAATTCTATTTGGGCCAGGAGTTGCCCAAATTAACCAGATTGTTAAATGTAATCACTGTGGATTAATGTATGCGAGTCCTAGGGTGAGCGACGTGGATCAAGACATGATTAAAGAATATGATCCAAACTGGACATTGCAACATAGCGAGAAACGGTTTGATAAGGAATCGCTTCAGATCAGAGATTATCAAAAAACTCGTGAGTTTCTGAGGAAATCTTTTCCTAATCGAGGTAAATTAATCGAGATCGGCAGTGGATTTGGTCATTTGCTGAACTATTTTAAGCAAGATGACTGGGATGTCATGGGTGTTGAGCCGCTCAGAGGTGGCTGCCAGTTTTCTGAATCAGAGTTTGGGATAAAAGCTATTCCCAAAACAATAGAAGAAGCAGCACTTGATGAAAATTCAGTTGATGTGGTTTTAATGATGCATGTCATAGAACATGTACCCGATCCTTTTGGCACCTTTAAAGAAGTCCATCGCATACTTAAGCCGGGCGGTTTTTTTATCCTAGAAACCCCTCGATATGATACTTTGATGTTCAAGCTACTCGGCAAAAGGGAAAGGAGCATAAGTTGCGATGGGCATATTTATTTTTTTACGACTAACACGCTCAAAAGAATGGCAACCAACGCAGCATTTAAGGAGCAGAAAGTCGATTATGTAGGGCGTTCACTCACCCTGGATAGACTGACGTGGAATGTTGGTGTCATCAGTAAAAGTGATTCGGTGAAACAAACCCTTAAGTGGATTTCCACCAAACTACGTTTTAATAAAATCTGGCTCAATATAAATGTGCGAGACATGCAGCGTATGTATTTAAGAAAACCAGTTTAGTTTAATTTCGAGCGTTCAACTCGGGGCGCGTGGTGGCAACTTTAACGGGACAGCAGAGCTCCACAGTCTATTTTTATAATCCGCGTCGGAAAATAAAAATCGGGCTGGTTGTTATTTGGTGGATGAAAACTGATCCCGGCTTGCCGGCTTGGTAAAGGGATCTCTGTACAGGCCGAGTTTCTGGAGTGCTATATAATAAAGAAAAGGTGGCTCGTGGACAATGTAGCGGTACCACCGTTGTTTGGGTTCGCGAAGCAGTCTATATAGCCATTCGAAGCCCCAGTCAGTAATCCAGGCAGGCGGGCGTGGCAGTGTTTGCGCTTCATAGTCGATGGTGCCACCCAAGGGTAGAAATGTACGAACATGCTCAAATCTGTCGCGGTATTTTACGAGAAACTTTTCCTGACGTCCTCCTCCCAAGCCTACCAGCAATACCGATGCTTTTGAATCGTTGACCATTTGAATCATGCGGTCGATTTCTTCGGGTTTCTGATCAAAGTCAAAGGATGGTGAATACGTGCCGACGATGATCTCGCGCCCCGCTTTTTGGTTAATTTTATCCCTGGCGATTTCCGCAATACCTGGTTTAGCGCCACAAAGGAAAATAGTTACGGAGGGGTCATTCTTATGGTGCATGTAATAACGCGGAAAAAAATCCGATCCGGACACGCGCTCCTTGACCGGACGACCAAGGAATTTTAATGCAAAAATCATAAATTGGCTATCGCAGGTTATGACGTCGAATTCTGGGAGTATGTTGTAGAATTCTCGATCTTTCTGCAATTTCATAAGCATGTCGACATGCAGGGTTAGTAACATACCCTCACGGAAATTACGAACAAGGTCGTCCATCGATATATTGTCTACTTTAGCATTGAGTATCTGGATCCGTTCGCAGGGGGAGACGTTTTTTTTAGAGGTCGCTGAGTTCATCGATATATGCGCAGACATTTCGCTTAAAGATTCCAATAACTGGCTATTAAATCCCGAGTATTTCGGATATTTGCCGGCGAGGATGCGCCGAATACAATCGAGTGTAGCCCATCAAGTTCACAAGCCCACTTGATAGCTTCTTTCGGAGGAATTGCACCCGAGGCCAATACCGACATGGCAACAACACGAAAATCCCCTTTTTGAATTACATTGCGATATTCTTCAATTCCGCCACACATACGGAATCCAATCTTATTAATGTTCGCGCAGACAATGGCATTTTCGATGCCTTGTTCCTTGAGGACTTTGGTTAGTAGCGGCAGGTTCATGGTAATAAATCCCGCCTCGGCTTTGTATTTATCTCGGATGTAGCGGTGAAAAGCCCCTAGCATGTCATAGAATTTCAGGCCAAGCAGTAAGTCAGTGACGACGTTTTGGAGAAAGATCACAGGCGTAGACACGTCGCGAAATTGCTTTAGTTCCGCATCAATGAGCAACTGCATAACCTTTTCCACATCCTGTGTGATTACAGACGTTGCACCGCGAATTAACGTCCCCATGACGCTCGATGGCGAGAATCTCTTCAATGTTTCAAGAATACCAACTTCCCCAAGAGAATTGGCGAATTTGTGTGCATACGGCATACATGGGTAAAACTCGAAATCGGGATATTTGTCGGGGTTATCACGGACAATATCGGCGATATCCCCCACCTGATCGTAAGTGGTACACATAAACACCTTGATACCGGATTCGTAGGCATAATCAAGCACACGCATGATAGATTGCGTGTTATTAAATTTCATCGCTTGCGCGCGCGCCTTGTCTTCGGACATGTGGTTGACGCCGAAAAACTGGTTATCGCCGAATAAAATTCTCTGCAGTGCCATTATGAATTCTTCCCCATTTGGGCAATCTGATCGATTATGCGATCTGTTTGCGCTGCGCTGGCGAACGAATTTTCGGGTTTGAAATTCCTTGCCTGGATTGACTCTACAAAGCTGTCGATCTGTGCGGAATACTCCTCACCGCGCAGATAATAATTGACCGGGGACTGTAGATCGGTGATGTAACGGATGGTCCACCCTGCCGGATATTGCCCATATTCCGCGCCTGATCGAAGGTAAATGCGTAGTTCCTGGCGATCGGCAATGAGTTTCCCCTTGGTCCCGAAAACGGTGATCGTGGTACTCATCTTGCGGTAGGATTCGTCGCTCCAGTTGGTTTCCAGGTATCCCGTAGCACCCGATGGGTAGCGAAAGGTCGCAAACACGGCGTCTTCGATATCGGCGGAGAAAATAGATTGAAGCTGTGCAGAAATAACGTCATCAGGAGGGCCGGCAACAAAATTCATCAAATCAAGTACGTGGCAGGCATAGTCATGCAGGCAACCACCGCCCTCTGTCTTTTTGGAACGCCAGGTAAGACCAGGCTTGGGCCGTATAACTACCTGCCCGAAGGCTCGGCCATCAACATGATACACATCGCCGATGGCGCCGGCTTGTACGAGGCGTTGCATTTCCCTGAACGTGCCAATAAACCGGTTGTGATAACCGACTTGGTTGACACAGTGTTTTTCCACCGCAAGTTTTGCCAGGTGTTCGCTCTGTTCGGCATTCAGGCAAAGGGGTTTCTCGACGAAAAGGTGTAACCCGTTTTCCAGCGCAGTTTTTGCCAAGTCGAAATGTGAAGATGTAGGCGTGGCGATAAACAAACCATCGAGTTCACATTCTTTCAGCATCGTGCCAAAATCTTTGTAAGTGGAGATGCCGCTGTGTTTGCGCAGTACCGATGTGATGTATGTAGCGCTGTCACATATCGCGACAACATCAACCTGTGGATGAGCACCAAGAATAGCAAGATGGGAAATGCCCATCTTGCCTACGCCTACTAATCCCAGCTTAATCATCGATATGTGTATCCGGTTTCTCTTTCAAAATGCATGTTGGAATAAAGGCACTGACCCCAATGGCACTACCTTAAGCACTTTTGACCAAGGATACGGCGCCCGAACCGCATAAGGCGCAAGAAGTAGCCCGCATGAAGCGCTAGCGGAATGCGGGGAAAACGGTCAGCAACGCCATCTATT
>Ga0209542_10012870_pt1 | contig 14537 bp, 12 predicted proteins | sample RifCSPhighO2_01_FD_184028 | JGI IMG/M metagenome (GOLD analysis project Ga0209542, IMG submission 184028) | Soil microbial communities from Rifle, Colorado - Rifle CSP2_plank highO2_0.1 (SPAdes) (version 2) | ecosystem: Environmental > Terrestrial > Deep subsurface > Rock core/Sediment ...
CCCAAAGACTGGCGCAGGACTGAATAACTCCTGCGCCGTCGAGACCATTGTTGGTGGTCTCGCACATCACACTAGCCACAGAAGTTCCGTGGCCAAGCGCAATATCGTAAGGGTCGGGGTAGTCGGGGAGGACAGACGCCATATAGTTGGCGCTGATCTCCGAATTAGGTGTTATACCCGTATCCAAAACCACTAGTTTAACTTTCTGACCAGTAGTTTTTCCAATTTCCCAAAGCGGAAGCAGTCCTTTCAGGTGCCATTGGTCTGGCACTCTTGGGTCGTTTGGACCCGCGATATCCTCTTGTTGCTCGGCTTCAGTCTGAAACGACGGAGGTGGAGCGGAATCTTCCGACTGGTGAGTCGGAAGAGTGAAGACATAGTTTGGTTCGTCTTCAAACCCGCACACCTTCTTCTCTCGGCACCGACGAATGATTTCGTCGGCACGAGATCCGGGTGTTGTTTGGATCTTAAAAAAGTCATCAGAGATCCGCGTGGCGACATCGGCAAGCTCGGCTGGGAGTGTCTCTCCTTTTCGAACTTTTAACATCAGTTCCCCAGATACTGCCCGAGGGACCTTTCCCCTTGTCTCTGCTTTGAGCTTGCGAAAGCTCTCGTTAGAAGACGATGCAAAACCAAAATGAGTGCTGACTCCGAGAGACAGCACGAAAATTATTGCAATCTTAATTAACTTCATCTCTATCTCCCTTGTCTCTGGCTCCTTATTTTTTTGTAAAAGAGCCGAACTCTATAATCATATTACTATTATATATAAAAAAAGTCAATGCTTGTTTGGGTATAATAAATTTCCTCAAAGAAAAAGACCGTCTGGAGTTTGCATATGAATGCAACAAACTCGCAGACGGCCTTTGGTTTCTGGGGTCCCACTGCCTCGGACCGAATTGCCAGAGGCGGGGGAAAGGAGAAAAAACTTTGGTCCTAGGTCGTGTGGAGGGCAACATTTTAAAATTGCCTCCTAATCTTCGATGTAGAGCCACCAAATCTTGGTCGAATCGGAGCTGAACCAGAAAGGTGTCAGCCCGTAAGCGCCAAGAGGAATTTTGAAGCCAAATTGGTCAAGACCATTATAACCGGGAGCACGCACCGCGTACTCCAAGTTTACTGGAACACCGCCAATGTAGGCGATTGGTGTTTCTCGCCATTGGTGGGTGACTCCGGAGGCGTCTTGACTGTCGTCTAGCCACGGGTCTGTGACTCCAGCTCCAGTGGACCAGCCAATCACTGTTTCGCCACGTTTGGCGCGAACGGCGCCGTTGTTGCTTTCCGGCCCGACCAACTGGTAAAAGGAATTGGTGAAAATTCCTTCCCCTTTGGTCGGATCGTTCAGGTGGGGGAACCACTCAAACAGTGTGATATTTTGGTCCGTCAGTTGGACACTCATCTTGTTGGATGATAGACCATTGACGATAACCTGCACATCACAGGTTTGGTAGTTCTCGGTTGCCAACGGCACGATGCCGTTGACCTGATTTTCGCCGTTGAAAATCAGACGAGCAGGGAATTCAAGGTCTCCGCAAAGGAACTTTACATTGGCGCCACCAAGTTCAAAGGTGGCCTCATGGCGTGGGGGCTCACCAACGGCAGCGGCAACTTGGTAGAAACCCAGTTTCTTACCATAGATGCTGAAGATAGATTGGTATGCCACGGGCTCTTCCTTCCCGTTGGCAGCGTTTACCACTTTCTCTATTTTCGGCTGGTTGGGGTTTTCGGGGACCAACCTCACCGAGTATAAGCCCCAATTGCCGGACTGGTCTTGTGCTCCGAAGTAACCATTGTTTTGGTTTCCTGGAGCGAACGCGTAGGAAAAGTTCTGGAATTGGTCGCCAACTGTGGTAACCTCCTGCCAAAAATCTCCCTGCATCAAAGCGAAGCTGGTGGGACGGTCAAACCCTTTTGTTGCATTTTTTACCAGACCCATCATAGATACTTCAACCTCACGAATGAAGTCAAATTTGTGAGAGACCCAACTTTGCCTACCCCTATCTAAATTGTAATATAGTTTCCAGATGTTGGTCTGGAAGTCCCATTTCACTATCTCGCTAGTGAAAGAATAATCACCCCCTCCCCATATAGGGTATAAAAGGTAAATGTTTCCTTTCTCTGCAGAGAGCCTCATGTAGATGGGTAAAGTGGTGTCCTTAAGAATCCGAGTGCCTGAATGGATTGTTGAGACAGTGTTGGTCTCTAGGTTGGCCGATAATATCTTATCGCGCGAATAGAAGAAAATCACATATTCGCCAACAACATACAAGCGTCGAGGTTGGGCAAGCTGATTGTTGTTCAACCTCACTTGCTTTTCAGTGTCCGCGAACACCAACTTTGCAGTTAGTGTTTTGGGGTTTATTAGGTAGATTCCCTGACCATCGGGAGTTACAAGGTAAGCGACCAGAGCCCCTTCCGGGGCGGGGGTGATCTCAAAGAGGCCAGTGATTTGAACTTTCTCACTGTCTACAGAGATGACACTCCCGAGTCCAAAGACTTCGGTTGGCACAGGGTTTACCCCTGCCAAACCAACCTTCCATACTTTGTCGGGCCAGTTTCCACTTTCACCAAAAGTGGTGAAGTAGAGGAACTCTCCTTGGACGGAGAGCTCTGACATAACAATGTCGGATGATGGTCCAAAGACAGAGACGACTGTCTTTACTAACTTACCTCCTTCAACAGAGGAGTCGCCAGAGCTAACTAGCTCTCGGCAACTATCTTCTCTGAAAAGAAGGATGTTTTCGGCTGTCAAGACGACTGTGCCAAATTTAGTCGCCTCTATTGCTAGAGGTTCATCTGTCAGGGTAGGGCAGGCGAGTTGCCTGACCTCTGATACATTTTGAGCGGCCGCTACTGTTGAAAGTAGCGACAAAAAAAGCAAAATGAAAGTCGCTTTCCGCATTTTTTCTCCTTTCCTTATGTCCTGTCAAAGGACATTATCTATCATTACATTAAAGAAAATTATATTAAATGTCAATGCCTTGTATTTTAGAGATTATTTTTATGTTGACACTAAAATACTCAAGGGTATACTAAAAATAGACAGAGTTTGCACAATCTGGACTATTTGATAGGAAGAGGTTAATAAAATGGAGTATTATCACAGATGCCCTAATTGTGGCAATAATGAGGAAGGAGAAAGAATTTGGGAGTGCAAATGTGGTGGGATACATTGCGACTCTTGTTGTGAGGGAGAACACAGAAAATGCCCCCATTGCCACGATGACCCAGGACATTGGGGGTTTGGTCATGAAATCATCGGCTACATCGGTGATGACGACTAGTGAGGAAATTAAGCAGGGTTGGAGATGATTAAATCTCCAACCCTGTCTTTATTTTATATTATAAATAAATAATTTGTGTTTATATTTGGATAATTTGTCATCTAATATTATGGTATCAATCAACTTAAAGTTTTTAATTTCAAAATCACATGAAATAATTTTAACACCATCTTGACATTCTTTTTTAAATTTTTCTCCAAGTTTATTTAAGCATTTTGGATAAAGATAAACATATATATGAGTAGCATTCTGAATATTGGCGTTAAAAATGCTAGTTTTTTTAATTTGTATCTGTTTAAAACATCGAGATGTAAATTTTGCAAGCAAGAATGGTACTAGGGAATACTCAAAACCTATAGCCGACATACTTTTAATTTTAATAACAGCATGACGTAATATTCTTCCGTCTCCACAGCCCAAATCTATTAATACGCTTTTTTCATCTAATCTTAGATTAGAGATAATTTTGTCGATTATAGATTTTTCAGTACTGACAAATGGAGCATCTAAAAAGTATGACTCGATAAAAGTTATTACTATTACAAAACATATTAGCAACAATATAAGACCTAAGGAAATTATGAAAAGTAATTCAAATATTAACATGTTATAGTTTGTTTGATTATAACAAAATATTTTTAATCTGATGGGGGTTTGTTGACAGTAAAATACTCAAGAGTATACTAAAAATAGACAGGTTCACCTGTACTCTGGATAGAAGCGTGCTTGCAAGACGCTTCTTGAGGAAGGGAGAAATAGAAAAAATGAAGATGCCGGATTATCCTCCTCTGTGCGACATTCGGTGCGATAGTGATTCAGATACCGGTCCAGTGTCTGATGACTACAGTGCCGACAGTGATGCCGACAGCGGTGACGTAAGCTGGTAACCAGCTCCACCGTGTTTGTAATAGAATCCCCTCGAAATTTGAGGGGATTCTCTATTTTAAATTCTCACGATTTCTAAAATACTCTAATATTTTTCCATATGGTTCCGTCAGATGATATGCTCTCTTATAATGATTGTTTCTGTTTGGGATAACTTTCCTTAATAATTTAATATCATCTTCAAAAATTTTTCTTAAAACAGCGAAAATTATGATGTGATTTTTGACGACTTCATTTTCTTCTGCTGCAAATTTAGAAATAACAGATTGAATCGTTGTCAGAATTTCAGATTCATTAATGGCCAGAATACGGTGAACTAATTCATGAGACAAAATAACAATAAAATCATCTGGTAGATGTTGACTACCAATTATCAAAGGATTTGACATTGAGCGGGAGGAACCGGAAACAATGAAAATATCTATAACTTCTCTATTAAAAGACAATCCTAATACTGAAGAAATTCCATCAATAACTTTTTTATCATATTCGGACCAAACATTTCTATAGGCTTGTATTCTTTTTTTTAATTTCTCTTTATCGGGGATTACCCACTTATCCCAACCACCAGTAATTAGAGTGGGGTCTTTGCAATTTTGGTGATAAAATTGAAAAAATGGCTCTAAAAGCCTGCCGTGTTGAATGTTAATTTGAACCATTGCCGTATTTTAACACAAAAATCTATTATTTCCAAAAGAAAAATGTGATTTTTGTGATGGTTTAGGTATTCTCAAAAAAGAAGAAGAAGTCAAAATAAAAATCCCAGCCGGCATAGACAATGGAGAAATGATTCGCCTTTCTGGAGCAGGAGAAGCGGTCAAAGGAGGAGCCCCTGGAGATCTTTATATAAAAATTCACGTAAAGACTCATAGAGTATTTCATAAAGAAGGCAATGATCTAGTGATGAATTTAGACGTCAAATTATCTGACGCTCTTCTTGGTGCTAAAATAGATATCCAAACTCTAGATGGACTTTCTTCACTTAAAATACCAGAAGGAGTAAACACCGGCGATATCTTGCAAATAAAAAATAAAGGAGTGCCAACCCAAAATAGAGGTCGCGGAGACATTTTAGTCAACATCCGCGTAACTTTACCAAAAAAACTTTCCAAATCAGCATACGAAGCTATCCAAAAATTGAAAGAAGAAGGATTATAATAAAAAAAACAAATTTATTATTTATCCACACAAATTAACTCTATTATCATTTAGTAGGAGGTATAATAGTATTAATTATGGATATGGATAATGAATTTGGAACAAAAAAAAGTTTTATAACTATTAAAAACTTGGTTGTTTTGCTTGTGGTAGTTATTGTCGTAATAGCGGGAGCGGTGTATTGGGCTAAGTTTCGTCAAGTAGAAAGAGGTATTGTAATAGACCCACCTACTGTGACCACTATTGATATGACTAAAATGCCTACTGGAATACCCACTGATTTGCCTATAGAAGAAGATGTTCAAATTTTACAAAATTTTGAAACTCAAGAAGAGGGGACTAATAAATTTCAATCTACTAGACAATATATAAGCAAGAAATCATTTGGAGAAAATGTAAGTGTATATTCTGATTATTTTTTCAAAAATGAAGAATGGAGTATTAATTCCCCAATAATTGGAGATAATCTAGTTACTTTTGTGGCTGGGGGAGTAAATGGGGAAGAGATGCTTATTAGCATAGGTAAAACTGATTTAGAAAGTCAAACTGTAATAAGTATAAATTTGATTTATACAAAAGAATAAACAAAATATTTAATTTTAAATATAATGGTAATAGAACAATAAAAAAGGGGCAACCTCACTTTCGGTGATTGTTGCCCTGATTAATTTGAGATATTTCACAATTGCAGACTCCTTTTCAGATAGTCAGCAATTGCATTGCAGATTGCACCATCGTATAGATGGTCGACCCACCACCATGCTCCACAGGTGTTTACTTCAAGAAAATAGAGGTTGCCTTCATCGTCTTCCATAAAGTCTGCGGAACAATAATGGATAGAGAGTCGCTTCATAAGAGTTTTAAGCAGGTTCATTGTTTGTGCATCAAACTCACACGGTAGAAATGATTCTCCAGTTGTGGCATTTCGGCGAATATCTTCACGCTGACCCTCATTCGGTTTGCAATATGCCGCAAAGATTTTGTCTCCGACAACCACGATGCGATAATCTTTTCTGCGGACCTTGTATTCCTGGTAAATGACCGGGCAGAATTCAAGTTCTCTATCGTTCTGCAACCAATTTGGCTCAACAATCCTGCTGTAGGCCGCTTGAGTTTCTTTCGGAGAGACAACCCAAGGAGTTGCCAAATTTTTTGCAATCGTGGGTTGATTTTCCACAAAAGAGCGGATGTGTTGCGAGACGTTGGAAATCAAAGTGTTTGGCATATTGAGCCCAACAGATCGCGCATACACAAGTTGAAGGAGTTTATTTGACGCGTACAGCACATTTCGCGGATTGTTAAGCCACGGCACCTCAAGTGAATCAAGAGATGCGAGCTGTGCGGTCCAAAGATTTCTGCGTTGGAGATTCTCGTTGGCAGATGCAGCCTGGTTAAGATATGGAGGAAGTTGCTGACACCAACCGACCCCTATTTCATCCGAATTTATTTCACGTTCATCGCATACAAACGATGTTTTGATATACTTATTGCTAATCGCGAAAGAAACTAGGGACGCTTCGTTCCCAGAATCGCAATTAAACCGAAATACTGGTACGCCATCACGGCGGAGTACATCAATTACTGGATCGGCTTCAAAACCCCTACGATGCGTGACCACAAAGACAGATTTCATTTCATTCTCTCCTTTTCTGTATTACAAAGAGCGGTTTGACTACTTTCCAAATAATATGATATTATAATATATATGTCAAACATAAAAGAACAATGGGAACAAAGATTTTACGATTACACTATTCTCTGGATGAATCCTGCATTCAATGCGCCACATCGAGCTATTTTAGTTTCAAATTTATCAGGAAAATTTCAGCTTCATTCCTATGATTTTATTACAAAATTTTCTCGCCAACTTACAAAAAAATCACAGGGAACACTTTTTGGTTCTATTTCATCGAATGGAGAATATGTTTTTTATCTTAATGATATTGCTGGTGGTGAGCATGGTCATTTTATGCGTATTCCTTTTGCTGGTGGACATGCCATAGACATAACGCCATCTCTTCCTCAATATTATTCTTATGAAGTGAGCGTAAATAACACTGGAAATTTATTATGTTTTTCCGCATCAATAGAAGATAAAAACAAAATATATCTTGTATCTTTTGATTCTAAAGGAAGTCCTCTAACTCCATACCTTTTATATGAGTCAGCCAAATCTATACAAGGATCAATAATGAGTCCTGATGGAAAATTTACCTGTATTTCTTTATCGTCTAATGGAACTAAAACTATTTCTGAAATTCTTATTTTTGATAATGTAACAGGTAATATAATTTATAAATCTAATATTAAAGGATCATACACCCCTCACACTTTTTCCAAAAAGTCATCCGAGTTGGAGATTTTAGGTCTTTCAAACACAAGTGGGTCTTATCGCCCCATCTTGCTTTATCCTAAGAAAAAAACAATCAGAGAAATAAAAGATTCCTCTTTTAAAGGAGATATTTTTGTTATGGGGTGGATTGAAGACGAACAAAAATTACTGCTTTGTGATGTGTATCAAGCTAAACAAAAACTATTGCTCTATGATTTAAAAAATAAAACTATTAAAAAAATTGGTCCAACTTCTGGTACTTTTGATTTATTCTTTAATTCGATCGCAATTTTACCCGATAAGTCTATCCTTATAAGATGGCATTCATTTGAAACTCCCCCTCAAATATTAAAATTGCATTATCCGTTATACAAAAAAATAACAAATGTATACCTGCCAGTTTCAACAGCTAAAACAAACTCTAAATTTGAAAGTGTTTATTTTCATTCGTTAGACGGAAAAAAAGTACAAATGTGGATTGCAAAACCTAAAAACAATAAAAGGAGTGGTTCCTTCGTTATAGATATTCATGGTGGTCCGCATGGGGTTGTTGGTGACGAATTTTCACCAAAAGCACAGGCGTGGCTTGATAAAGGTTTTGGATATTGTGCAGTAAATTATAGAGGTTCAATTGGTTTTGGAAAAAAATTTGCAGAAGATATCTATGGCAATCCTGGGAAATGGGAAGTTGAAGATATTGTAGCTGCTCGTAATTGGCTTGTTAGGAAAGAATTGGCGGATTCAAAAAAAATTATTCTTTCTGGCTGGTCATGGGGTGGTTATGTTGTTCTGCTAGCCCTTGGAAAATATCCAAATTTATGGGCTGGCGGTATTGCCGGCACCCCTATCGCTGATTGTATTTTTCAATACGAAGATGAGCCCGCATTTTTTCAAGCGTTAGATCGAAAACGCTTTGGAGGAACTCCGACTGAAGTTCCTGATATTTATAAAAGCAGTTCTCCAATAACATATGCAAAAAAATTTCAAGCACCAATACTTATTCTCTATGGAGAAAATGATGTTCGTTGCCCACCACGACAAATCGCTTATTTTGAGAAAATTTTAAAAAAAGAAGGTAAAAAAATTACTGTAAAAAAATTTTCATCTGGTCATGCTGGTGAATTTGCTAACACAAAAATTCGTGTTTCTAATATAAAAGCAGCGCTTGATTTTGCAATGAATATAATAGGTAAAGCCCCTCTCAAAGAATAACTCCGAGAGGGGCTCAGTCGAGGATTACTCCTCTTGGCAGTGCTTGACGGGGCTCATCACAATCGAATTGCGATGAGACCAGGTTTGGGTGCTCGGATCGTACTGCCCGAGCTCTACTGCGGGTGTTTCCGGAACCGGTTCGAATAGCCGATTCAAAAGAGACGTTTGCCCCTGTTGGTTTTGCATAGTTTACCTCCCGATTAAGCTCCTATGAGAGCCATAGTAAGCTAAACATCAGCTTCCAAGTTTAAGATAACAAACATTATATTTTTTTGCAATCTAAAATTAAAATAGCAAATGCACATATTCTGTAGAAGAATCATTCCAATCTGAAATTGAAAAATCTTTTTTGATAATTATAAATAAAAAAGACCGTCTGGAGTTTGCATATGAATGCAACAAACTCGCAGACGGCCTTTGGTTTCTGGGGTCCCACTGCCTCGGGCCGAATTGCCGGAGGCAGGGGAAAGAAGAAAAAACTTGTTGGTCGTGTGGAGGGTGGTCACTTATCATAACCACCTCACTGTTTGACGATGAGCCAGAAAATATCACTTCTCCGCCCATCGTATGTTTCAAACCACATAGGAACCGAATCCCGAGGAGCCGGTGGCTCTCCCGGTAACGAAATCCGAGGGGTGATCCCCGAAGGAATCTGGAAGTTGATTTGACATAACCCCATAAATCCAGAGGTTCTGCCAAGCCAACTGATTTCAGGTTGAACTCCACCAACATACAGCTTGAAGCTGTAGTTGATGGGGACTCCGGGGTAGGGAGTGGGTACTCCATCGGCTATGTTGGCGAAACCACAGCCAGTGGTCCACATAGTGACTAGTCTGTCACCACCAATTGGGTGGAAGGACGTTGTCCCATCGTTGGGTCCTACATAGATTTGTCTTCGGTTTCCTTGTTGATCCAAAATGGGGTCACCGTTTTCATCTAGAAGGTCGGCCGTTATGACTGGGAACTTAAATCCCGGCTCAATCTCGGTGCCGTCTGAACGAAGGACCACCGTCATAAAAGGCTTTGGTAGGGGATTGTCATCCAATTCAATCCAAACTGGAAAGGAATCTTCATTCAATCCTTCCAGAACCACTTCTACCTCTTTCAAACCCTTTAGCGAGTCTGGGAGGAAGAAGTTTATCTGCCCTTCTCCGTCCTCAATGAACGAATAGAGGATAGGTGCGTCCACTCCGTCTACGGTAATCGCTTCAGGTAATTGGTCCCCGGTGAAAAAGAGAGTTGCAATCTCTCCAGCGGAGAACTTCTCTGTGACAAATGTTGTGGACGAAACCACTCGATTGATTTTGAGAGAAGGTGGTTTCCAGTTACCGGACTTTTTGAACCAGTATAGCCCTTCGGCGGTTCCTGATTCGTTGAAAGAGAAGAATAGCCCAGTGTCTTGGTAGACACTTGTTATTCCAGTTCGTCCGAGAAGATGACTTTTCAAGGAGTGTATAACCCCTAGGTTTCCTGGAAGTGTGTTACCACTTTGAATCCAAGGAATCAACTCTTCACCGTTCCACATCATCAAGTTGATCGAGCCATCTCGGTACTTAACAGGAAAAATACCAAAGTTTGGGTTGAAATCGCGATAATACAACCGACTAAATGGAGTAGATGAGTTTGGGTCATCAGTCCATCCAAACAATGGAGTGATCTTGCCGTCGGGCGCCAGCGAAGAGTAACTCTCACCGTACGTTCCGTTTGTGCGAGAAATCGATCTCAAGACTATCTGCCCTGAATTTACCAGAGCATCAGCTTGAATCCCTAAAGCGCGAGGGCCTCTGTCAAACTTATATAGATTCCTCTCAACCCACCAGTAAAGGTTCCCTTCACTGTCGCCAACAACTTGACTGATTCTAACAAGCTCGTTCCCGATTTCTCTGTGTAAAGATAACAGACGGAACACTCCTGTCTCTGAATCAAATTCATACACACCATTTTGGAATGAATATGCTAGATCCAGAGGGACGGCAAAGGTGGTTTTTGAAATTGGCCACGGTGTTTTGTAGTCATAAATGAAAGTTTCTGAACCGTCACTTAAGACCACTTTTATACCTTTTTCACCCCCAGCAAACAAGGGTTTGACTTTTAGGGTTTCTGGGTCAAAAAAGAAGCTTTGAGCATCTTCTGTGGGCCAAGTTCTGGTTATCATCACCATTCCATACTTGTTAAGCGAGGGGTATGTTACAGATATTGTTCCATCGGAATTAAACTCTGCGAGCTTGGTGAGTTCTCCAGAATCATCCCAAACCTTTTGGAAACTTTCTCCTCCTTCCGGAAGGAAGTAGAGAGAAGTGGTTGGAATAGTGGTCGGGTTGACGGCCAAAAGAGCCGAACCCCATTCGTGTGTCCCAATCCAAAGAGGGATTTGGGACCCCCCTAGAATTTCAGGCGGGAGTTTGTTGGTCCAGTTTTGAAGCTCGGCGCCTCTGAACTGAACACTTTCTTGAGCTTGAGCGGTCGCTACTACCGCAAGCAGTAGCGACAAAAAAAGCAAAATGAAAGTCGCTTTCCGCATTTTTTCTCCTTTCCTTATGTCCTGTCAAAGGACATTATCTATCATTATATTAAAGAAAATTATATTATATGTCAATACTTTGTATTTTAGAGATGATTTTTATGTTGACAGTGAAATACTTAAAGGTATACTAAAAATAGACAGAGTTTGCACAATCTGGACTTTGGATAGGAGAGCAACAATTGAGCTTTCCTTGAGGAAAGGAGGTATAGAAAAAATGGGTATTCTAGATTTTCTGTTTGATGATTCTGGGCCTAGTAGTAAAGCTAGTGGTGGTGATTACACACCATCAAAAAACTCGGCTGAAGCGCAAGCAAGTGCTGACTACATGTCAGAATCTTTGAACACTGGTAAAGATCCGATTCCTGACATGGCTCCTGATTGGGCAAAAGATATCGGTCCTAAGAAATAGCAGGGAGCTATTGGGCGGGCAATGAACTTGTCCGCCCTCACTTTTGATGCATAATATATCTATATGTTTGGTAATAGATTTGAAAAAGAATTTAAAATGATTGAAAAAGCTCTTGAAACAGAGCAAGGTGAAAAGTTATTTAGAAAATATATTACTATTTATGTTGAACAAGTAGTAGATAAATATATAAATGATAATAAAATTGAAAACATACTAAGAGAAAAACTTATAGAAGCCGGGTGGACACATTTTTCTTTAGCGTTAAAAAAATATAAGGAGAGGACAGATTTAATGTTGCAAGGTAAAAATGATATTTTTTACTTTAATTCATATTTTAATTGGTATATTAGGCAAGGTATACTTGAATATATAAATTTGATAAAAAATAAAATTTAAATATAAATGTTATCAACACTAAAAGATTGATAGGTGGGGGGATTGGAATTAAAATGAACATATAAATATGTTTAATATTTCTATTAATTTTAAGAGGGTGGGGTTTTTGTTGGTTATGTTTTTTGTGGTAGCTACCGCTTTTTCTTTGTTTGCTAATGATGCTTATGCATCTGATCCTGAGTGTGATTATGGACCTCCACGCACATGGATTCAAACAAGTAACTTTCTTGGATACTGTAATGCCGATGGGACTTTACCTCAAGAAAAAGTTTGGAATGGTTTGATACCGGGATATGTATATATAGATACATATTACACATCAAAACAGTATGACTATGGTCCTGAAATTTGTGGGATTAATACTTATGGTGCTTGCCCGACTAGTATTTGGGGGTGTTATAAAGAAGCTACTTACTACATAACAGGTTCAGAGCAGGTAATGTGTGATGATGATGGAAATATTTATGATACACAATATGGTAGTTGTCAAGTCAAAAAAGAAATTGTAGATAAACACTGTGACGATAGAAATAGAGGGTGTTACAATACCGACATACCAGGACCAGATTTTTCATTGTGTCCAGATGATTATCTATATTATGATGCAAATAAGGATGTGACTTGTACTAAAGATTTTTATACTTGTAGTGTTACTGATTATGGGGGTGAGATAGGAAAAATTGGATACTGTTTAGCAAATAACATTTGTCCGGACCCTCCTCCTGGTGGAGGTGAGCCAAATTTTTCCATTAGTCTTTCTCCTTTGTTGCAAATAGATACAAAAGGCGATGCGGTTAGTTATACAACATATACAGTTACTCTTACAGCAATAGATGGGTTTTCAAGCAGTGTTTCCTTGACTTCTCCTAGTTGTCCGTCAGGTGCCACTTGTTCTTTTGATGGGGGGTCAACGGTTACTGTTTCTGGCCCTCCCGAGACAAAAATTTTGCGTATTACAGATTTAGATAATGTAAATACAAACACTTATGTTGTCACCGCTCGTGGTATCGGCGGTGGACTTACCCGTAACGGAACAGCTAATTTGCAAGTCAATGATAGTGGTGGTGCCGGTGTTTGTGACCCCAACGCGGTCGGGGTTAATCAATTTGTAAGTTGTGTTTGGGATTACCCGGGAGCAGACGCTAACTTAATCGGTCTTTATGGTATTGACCCAAGTTATACCTTAAAAGGAGTTGGCCCGACTTCTGGTGTTTCAAATCCGGCTGACAACTACTCCATTGCCTATCCGCCGGACGCGGTCTCTGGTTGGACATTTCCCGACAGAGGTCCTGCTGGTGAAAATAATACTTTCTTAGTCAGATGGAGAGGCAACTTTAATTTTACAGGCGGTAAATATGACTTTTCTTTTCCGGATAATACAAGTGTAGATGATGGCGCCAAAATTATTATTGAAGACCCGGTTTTTGGCAACAGGGAAATTACCCCTTACGCCCCTAACGATATTTTAAACCGTTGTTGGAATGTTGCCTGTAATCCGCTGACAATACCAAATGTAGATATTTCAGCTGGAAATCGCACTGTTACCGTAATTTTCAGAGAACATCAAGGAGATGCCAGAATCAAGCTCAATTGGACTAAAGTATCATCAGTGCCTCCAGATAACCCTACAAATGTTACTGCTTCGAATTCAGATTGTCCAGATATAAAACTTAATTGGATTACTGCCGTCGGAGCAGATTCATATAGAATATATAGAAACACTTCAAACTCTGCTCCTGCCAATCCTATAGCATCTGGTGTGGTTATCATCCCGTGGGTTGATTCAAGCGCGACGGTCGGCACAAACTACTATTATTGGGTAGAAAGCTTTAGCAATAGTGAGGGAGTTGGCTCAAGTAAAGTGGCGGCTAATGTAAACGCAACCGGTGGTATGGCTCCAGTTGCTTGTGTTCCCCAGACTTTTTCTTTGACAGTTATCAGGTCAGGGCAGGGGACAGTCACTAGTGTGCCATCAGGTATTGCTTGTGGAGTTGGCTGTCAGAATGATTTTGATGAAAATACTACTGTCGTCTTGACAGCTACTCCCAATGTGGGACGTGTCTTTACTGGATGGAGTGGTGCTTGTAGTGGCACAGGACAATGTTCTGTTCTTATAAACGCTCCCAAGACTGTTTACGCTAACTTTATTATAGACCCAAATTATAGGGAGTTTTAAAAATAGTTTAATTTTCTAAGGTAATATTTCAGAAAATTGATGGGTAATATTTCAGAAAATTGATGAAATAAGCTAGGTTTTAGTTGCTAAATTTGACCACATTTTCCTCTTGACAGCAAGGTTTAAAAATGCTATACTATATACAAGTCCAGTAAATGCTG
>Ga0209542_10012873_pt1 | contig 14534 bp, 14 predicted proteins | sample RifCSPhighO2_01_FD_184028 | JGI IMG/M metagenome (GOLD analysis project Ga0209542, IMG submission 184028) | Soil microbial communities from Rifle, Colorado - Rifle CSP2_plank highO2_0.1 (SPAdes) (version 2) | ecosystem: Environmental > Terrestrial > Deep subsurface > Rock core/Sediment ...
AACAATCGGCACAACATAAATGAGCGCAAGCGTCGCGAGAAAAGAGAGCTGAAATGACGGATCAAATACTAAAATTTTTGGATTCTCTAGAAGCATTAGGAATGCAGCAACTAATAGTGCTCTTGGGGCAGAGAACTTTCTGCCAAACATCTTTGCGAGAATTACCGTAAGTACCATTAAAGCTGCACGTACTACAGTCGCCTCGGCACCTGTCATGATGACAAAAAGGATAATGCCAAGAATGGAAAACTTCGCACTTCTAAAAACTGTTCTCATAAACTCGGCAATGATAGTGATGTTGTAACCGGAGAGTACCACTATATGGATTACGCCGGCACGTTGAAATTCTTCCAAAACATCTTTCGGCATAGCAACTTTACCAGAGACAATAAGTCCGGATAAGAGACTAGCGTATGGCTCGGCTAGAATTTCTTTGGTCTTGGCTACAAAATTCCTCTTAATCTTGAAAAGGATGTGCTTCACGGGATTACCGTGACCACTCGAAACCACTGTGACTTTTGCAAAACTCAAAGTGTAATAAATATCATCCTTCGAAAGATACTTGGCGTAATCAAAAGAGCGTCTACTATCTTCATTCTCTATTATGCCTGGTTCTTTAAGACTCCCCCTTGCCTCTACTCTGTCTCCATACTGAACAGGGCTGTATAAATCTGTATTCACCAAAACTTTTTCGCCATTATCTGCGCGCAAGACAAAACGGGTGGTATTCTCCCGTTGCTCTGGTTCACTCACGACAATACCTTGAGCAGTTGGAACGAGCGGCTCATGGAAATCTTTGATCGCATAGCGCATACATCCGAGACCAAACGAGAAGAATATAAGTGAGAGGAGTAAAACTTCTTTAATAATTGTTTGATTTAAGATTTTTTCTGCGATAAGTACAGCTAGGCCAACAAAGATAATAAAAACACTCACTAATGGAGCGACAAAAATAAATGAAGAAACTAAAATGCCAAAAATGAAACCAAATATAAATACAAGAATATTATTTGTATTTGTCTCTCGGTCCATGATAGAGAACGGACTTTAAACCATCTGCAAAACTCGTAGCAATTTCATCAGCGCGTTCGTTGAGATCTACACCAGTATGCCCAGCCACATATTTCCAATCAACATTCTTCCCTTCCTTTACCCGTAGAAGCTTCTGCCACAAATCTTGATTGAGCACAGGCTTTTTGTTCGCAGTCTTCCAACCTTTCATCTGCCACTTCTCGACCCATTCTGTCATACCCTTCATTACATATTCAGAGTCAGTATAGATAATGACTTGTGGCTCACTAATAAATTCTAACGCCTTAATTGCAGCCGTTAATTCCATACGGTTATTGGTGGTATGCGCTTCTCCACCCCCAAGTTCTACCACCATATCCCCTTGCTCAATAACAGCTCCCCAACCCCCCGGCCCCGGGTTCCCTTTTGAAGAGCCGTCTGTGTGAACGATAATCATGATTTTATAATATCAACAATACGAAGGCGTAGTTCTGGGTAATTTCTGAAATAAGATTTCTCTAAATGAGCGAGGAGATTAATACGAAGACCGGGGGTGAGAGCGAAGAGATAAGAATCGGGGCTAGAGAAAAAGGAAATGGCTTTAATATCTTTGTTACCGTTATTAAATGTTACTTCGAGATGATTATTTTCTTTACCGAACTTCTTTACTGATTTTATTTCCGCTTGAGGGATCCTAAAGATAGGCTTTTCGTTCCCCATGCCAAAGGGTGCGAATTGAGAAACCATGCCCCAGAGATTCTCTCCAATATCAGAAACACTAATAGATAAAGACCCATCTCTCTCTATTGACTCTATTTGGTCCCCCTTCGCTAAAGCTTCGAGGGATAAAGAAAGTTTCTCTTCAAGATTGGTAAGATTTTCAAGCGTTACAGAGAAACCACCAGCCCCAGCATGTCCACCAAATTCTATAAACGCATTGCTCGTAGCATCCATAAGAGCAAACAGGTCGTAACTATTATACGAACGGCAAGAACCCTTGAGCACCCCATCTCCATCTCTCCCCCAAACAAAAACGGGCCGACAATATTCTTCGACAAGAGAGTTAGCTACAAGGCCCAAGAGCGCAGGACGCCATTCCGGATTGCCGATGACAATCACGTCGGCAACCTCTTCACGTTTAGCTAGATGAGACTTGGCATCTTTCACAAGACTTGCCACTACACCCTTGCGTTCATTATTTATCTTCTCCAAGTGGAGAACCAATCTCTCAGCCTCACTTTGGTCACGGGTAGAGAGAAGTTTAAAGGCATCGAGTGGTACACCCATCCGCGAGGCTGCGTTGATACGCGGAGTGATCATGAAGGTGACATCATCCTCGGATAGATTACGTTGGTCTAAATTAAGTTTCTTGAAGAGACTCAAGAGCCCCGGACGTGGTGATTTGCGTAAAACATCTAATCCAAAACGAGCAAGAATCCTATTCTCACCCACAAGCGGCACCATATCAGAAAGTGTGGCGATGGCAACCATGTCTAGAGACCACTTTTCCATACCTGCTTTCACACCGAAAGATTCTTTGGCAACAATTGCTTGAACCAACTTAAACACTACCGCCGAACCACAAAGTTCCTTGAACGGATAAATAGAATCTTCCCTATTTGGATTCACAACCGCATAAGCTTTTGGCATTATGGTCTGCGGTTTGTGATGGTCAGTAATGATGACATCAATACCTTTAGCATTTGCACTGGCCACTTCTTTGATATCAGAAATTCCGCAATCAATAGTGATGATAAGTTTTGCTCCACGCCTACTACATTCTTCTATGGCCTCCAGATTGAGACCGAAACCTTCATTGTGTCGATGAGGGATATAAAAAGAGATGTTCTCATATTTCGTCCGGATGAAAAAATCTGAGAGTACCACCGCGCCCGGGATACCATCGGCGTCGTAGTCAGAGAAAACTACAATGTGTTCATTATTTTTAATAGCTTTGATTACCCGATCACGAGCTCGAACCATGTCTGGCAAGAGCATAAAGTCATGGAGTTTCTCGTAATCAGGGCTTAGAAAGTTCCCCTTTTCCTCCGGGATGATACCGCGTTGTTTAAGCAGAGTTTCAAATAGTTCCGGAAAATGCATTGGACTATTCTAGCATGCGTATTAAGATAGGTTTATGATAGGCCACCTTTCGACTTCGCTCAAGGCAGGTAATAGTAACCTGGAAGGTATCATTATTTTGGTAGTACTTTTCGTGATCGTGATAATCGCGCCCAAAGGCACACCAAACTCCGGAACCAATCCTTCGCAGAGAAACATTTCTAATTTCAGCGGAGAAAAAGCTGTTGTGCCAAGTTCATCCTATGCGCGAGTTATTTCTCTGGGGACTGGTAATGCCTCCTACACTTACCAACCCTATGAAGAATACATTACTATAATTAATAGAAGCCGCAGTCCAGTCGACATCACCAACTGGCAGCTGAAAAATAACAAGGATGAACGGGCTTATGATTTCGGCGGTACTACGCGCTACTTTAGAGCAGATACCGCCACCATTCCTCAAGCGACACTTTTCGTCTCACCTAAAGGCTTTAATACTTTTCAAAATGTTGTTCTCCAATCAGGCGAAACGGCTATCGTCACAACTGGGAAGATTGGATCGCAATCACCATTTAGAATCGTAAGTTTCAAAGAAAATATTTGTAGTGGTTATCTGGAAGATCTAGAAGAATATATATTTACTCCGCCTCTAACACGCAACTGCCCTAGGCCAGCAAATGAGCCTGGGGTTAGTGGTCTTGATACAGAATGCCGAAAATTCGTGGAAAGGATGGCAACTTGTCATCTACCGGAATTTGATACCCGAGATAAAGAAGGTGAGATTTGTTCCAATTGTGTGGATGGTAAACCACTTTCAAGCTCTTGTGTGGCATTTATCAAAAATCATTTCAATTATAATTCTTGTATTGCCAACCACTCGAGTGACCAAAATTTTTCTGGTAAAACTTGGCGAATTTTCCTCGGGATGGGTTGGGAGATGTGGGCCAAAGATTATGAGACGATAGAACTCTTCGACCAACTGGGCCGATTAGTAGACTCCCGTGATTATTAACATGAATGAATCTGATTGTATCTTTTGCAAAATAGCCAGAGACGAGGTTCCAAGCGAGAAGGCTCATCATGAGTCCGGTGAGATTATGACCTTGCCCGACATCCACCCAGTCACGCTAGGCCACACTTTGGTAATACCACGAGCTCACTACGAATGGTTTTACGAATTACCAGATGATCTCACCGAAAAACTTTTCAAAACCGCCAAAAAAGTTGCCAAAGAGTTGAAAGAAAAATACAACGCTGATTACATCAGGCTTTCAATTGTAGGTAAGGACGTGCCACACACTCATATTCACCTTATTCCTCAAAAGTTTTCTGATAAAGTTTCAGCGACTTGATTTAAGTGCTTCTATCCCAGGCAAAGTACCTTCTGCTAGAAAATCGAGCATCGCTCCACCGCCAGTGGAAACAAAAGAGAATTTATCAAGAATATTAAGTTCTTCTATCACGGCAAGAGTGTCCCCACCTCCAACCACAACTTGTTTACCGCTATTAGCAAGAATTTTTGCCAGTCTGAGTGTCCCCTCTTTAAACCCTTTTTCATAATTACCCAAAGGCCCATTCCAAAGAATAAATTCTGAATTTTTAATTTTCTCCTCGAGTAAAAAGAGTGTTTCTTTATTGGCATCAAGAGCGGCAATATCTCCAACAGGAAAAGTGATTTTGGGATTTTTTGAAATCGGCATCTCAGAGATTGCTCTGGCCAACGTGCCACCGACAAAAATATCGTCCGCGGTATTCAAAAATTTTTCAATCAGCGGAATTTTGGTTTCGGACTTTGCCCCACCAAGAATTAACAAGAATGGGTGAGGGGGGTTAAAGGCTCTGGAAAGTTCCTCAATTTCCTTCGCAAACCACAAACCAGCGTAAGCGGGAATGAGTTTCGGCACCCCTACAAGAGAAGCGTGCTCTCGGTGGGAAACAGGAAAGGCTTCATTGACAAAGATGTCTCCCATGTCTGCAAGCGTTCGAGCAAATACTTCCGAATTTTCTTTTTCCCCAGAGTTCTGGCGCAGATTTTCAAGAAGAACCAAGTTACTTGGCTCTATAAATGTCAGTGGTAAGTACTCTTTAACGTGCTGAAATATTGGCAAGAGGGAGTCTGTATCTTTTTCCGCATGACTTATTAAAACTATTTTTGCTCCAGCATTGCGCAGATATTCTATAGTGGGTAACGACTTCTTGATTTGATAATCGTCAAGCACTTTACCGTCTTGAGTAGGGACACTCCAATCAACTCTCACCAACACTCTTTTTCCATTCAAATTTCCTGCTTCTAGAATAGATTTCATTTTGAAATAAGTGATTCGGCTATGACTCTAAAACTCTTGGCGTCCAAAGAAGCATGTCCGACAAGAAATCCCCTGACACCCGTATCGTGCCAGAGCATACTAACGTCGGCCGGCTCGACAGAACCACCGTAGAGAATTGGTATGCATTCGGCTGTTTTACGACCAAACATATCAGTAAGAACTTTTCGAATAAATATCACTCCCTGTGAGAGATCTTTAGGTTCTATAGCGTCTGTGGCGTGCTTGCCTATTGCCCAGACCGGTTCATAGACAATCACCAATTTAGACGCGTCGGCTTTGCGCAGACTAGCTAAAGAGAGTTTGAGCTGTCCTCGCAGAAACTCGAAGTGTTCGCCATCTTGGTCTCGAGAAACTTCACCAATACATACCAAAGGTACAATACCAGAGCGGAGAGCAATTTTTACTTTCTCTGAAACAAGTTCATTCGTCTCGCCCAATGCTCGGCGTTCGCTGTGACCAATGATAGAGAGTCTTACTCCGAAACTTTTTAAAATATCTGGGGTAACACTACCAGTATGTGTCCCGCCTACAGATGAGGAAATATCCTGAGAAGCTAGGTTAGCAAAATTTTTGATACGTTGAGAGACTGACTCGAAATATGGTAATGGTGGGGCGATAAAGAGAGAAAGTTTTTTGTAGAATCTGGAGTCTCTCGATAGTTGCCTCAAGAGAGATCTCGCCTCAAGAAGAGAGTTGGGGTGATTTTTCCAGTTCGCAACTAAAATGGGTTTTGCCATTGGCCCATTATAACAGAGAGTTTAGGGGCCCTGCTTCTAGTCTATTTCTTTCCAAGAGATAACCTCGTGGAAATCCTCGGTCTTGGGGAAGTAAGGTGGCGGACTGTAGAGAAAGAACGAATCGTAAATAAGATTGCGAGTCTCATAACCGGTGCCGTCGCCATACGCGAAACCGTAACGAAGAGCACTGATTATGGTTCCATACGAGGTCAGTGTATCCCGTTCATCGTACGGGCTACAATCATTTTCGTAATAATATCTGCCCACCCGACCATTCTGAGCAACCAAAGCGGCATCTATTCTCAAATCATCTTCACTGTAAAGGCCGATATTGACATTATTCTCCCCGATAAGGGCGAGGGCATCTGTGCCGTCATAGTTGGTGTAGAGAATGTCGTTGTTGATGGTCATGTTCCTGTCGCTTGAACTGTTATCGGGAACATTGGCAGCCACTATGGTCAGCCGCGCGGTGTCAATAGACCCCTCGACCCATACATTATCATCGAGAAAGATAAGGCCATTTGCCGGGTATGGATAATTGCCTTCCAAAGTGGATGCATTGACGCTCCACGACCCCCATCCGCTCTGGCCGGAGCTTGAGCATCCGCCGGGAACATTTCTAATGCTGTTGACTACATATAAGTCAAACGTATCGTTGGTCTTAAGCACTAAGAGATAACCATCATCATCCGAATCCGGGAAATACAAGCCATCTGTATCAGCATCAACCTGCATCTGTTCCATGTCTGAGGTAAGAGCATCGAACTCGACTTCCGGAGCAGGGAACGACCTACCCGTGAGGAACACGTCTGGCCTTGGCGTAATTGGGTTAGGCGGAGCCTCAAGCGAGCGGAATGAATTGTTGATGCCACTTCCAGGCGGAGGATTGACGTGGGTATGAACACCGAACTCACTGTTTCCTGTATGGTCCGGATCGTTATAAGTCGAAAGGTAGCTAGTGACAATGTTGTGAGCTAGGCCATCAAACCGTATGCCACTATTGGAATGGATTGGTCCAAATACTTCCGTGCCTACCCCAAACCTGTTGAAGGCGTCGGTAACAGCGGCGAAGTTTGCAAATGACGGCACTGCAAGTCTTGAGACAATAGTTCGCCTGACAGTTGGATCTGCAGACGGAACACCCATTGACTGGATTGTTACCAAAGTTGAACCGAGAGGCGGTGCTGTAATCGTTAGAGTAAAAGTTCCCAAGAGAACTCCATTCCTATCATAAAAATTCTTAACGTATGGACCAGGTAAACCTGTACCGTCTGTATAATCCTCAGGTGCGTGAGCCAAGTGCCAGCGATAATACTCAAGCCCTGCTTCAGCCATTTGAAAAGCTTGTTCAGACAAGACCACGCGACGACCGAGCCTAGCATTAGCCACCGCAAACGCCACTAAGCCGCTAATAATCACTACGGCAATCGCTCCGAAGACCAGAATCTGAACTAAGAGATATCCATCGTTTTGAGGGAGTCTCTTACTCATAAATTATCTTTAAGATTTCTAAAAGCCGCCTGGGAAGTCATGGTAGTGAGTAGAGGCCCGCGGTCTGGATTCTTTTCAATCTTGATAGTGACTTTCACCAGTCGGATATCAGTAATGTTTATGGGGAGCGTTAGTGGACTAGAGGTACCGGCGTAATTCTTATCATAATAATCAAAAACCGGCGTGGAAGTACCATTAGCAATATCTGTGATTAGGGTAGAGAGTGTTTCGTCCGCAAGATTGTAGGCCGGCGGCTCCCCTTCTGCCAATACCACCCCTCTCATGACTTTGTGTGTCACCGGGTCGAAGAAATAACGAATGCGGTCAGAGACATCGTCGGAGTTAACATCAGCAAAGAAAGTGATAGTGTTGGTGGCAGCAGTTTCTACCGGATACGAGCCAAGTGCTGAAGGCGCGGTTGAACGCAGCTCGGATACCATGACATTTAGTATTTTCCTACCTTCGAGCATAGAGGTCATGCTGGATTGGGATGATGAATTCAAGTTGATGATATCTTTGGCAAATATACTAACTACGAAACCGACGATGGTCGCGATAACCACGGCAAAGAGAAATTCTATGATACTGAAGCCAGAATTTTTCATGTCTCTAAGTTTTTTGGGGCCACCCTGCCGGTAATCACTACTGGTGCTAGGTTCTTACAAGTTAAGCACTCTATCTTTATCTCGACCAGTTTATAATCAGCGGGAAAGGCGTCCGCGCCTCCACCAATACCGTCATATGGGTCGTCGACATTTATAATGTTGGTCGTGACAGTAAACGAGATGCCATCTCGCACCATTGTCACTACCGAAGTCACAAGACCAGGAGGGGTGCCCCCGACTGTACCGACACTTGCATACGGCAGATTTTTAATAATTTCAAACTGGGCGTTAGAAAGATCGGCTGCCAAAGCTTTGTGACGACTAGAAGCGATAGAGGTATAAACAGCGGCGTAGCCCTGGTATGCCCCGATTGCAAAAATGAGGAAAATTGCTGCCGCGATGACAACCTCGATAAATGTGAAACCTCTATTGGTTGTCAGTCGTAAGTTGTTAGTCATCTAGATGTGTTCCACTAGTGAATAAGTCGGCGCAAGCATTGAGATGGCAAAGATACCTACTCCAATACCGATAATAATCATCAGGATGGGCTCAATGATGGTGGAGAGGTCCTTGGTCCTCTGGTCAACTTCACCTTCGTAATAACTAGCGACGCCCATGAGCATGTCTGAAATCTTGCCAGTCTCTTCGCCCACAGCAACCATCTCGCCCACAAACAGAGGGTAGAGATGCTCGTGCTCAATAAACACTGCTGACATAGGCTCACCCTTCTCAATCGCCGCTCGAGCACGCATGAGCGCATCCTTATAAAGATGATTCTGCAGAACATCAATAGTGACATCAAGCGCCACCACAATCTCCACCCCGCTAGATAAGAGTGAGGAGAGAGTACGAGTACTGCGGGCGGACTCGAATTCTTTAATCATCTCGCCAATAACCGGGATACGAATCGAGGTAACATCCGTGAGATTGTGACCGACTCTGCTTCGGAAAAAGAGTGTGGCAAATATTATCAAGAGAACAATGCCAGCTAGAACAGCAAGTGTATTTTCAACAAGAAAGTTCGAGAGGAAGATAAGAATACGAGTGGATAAAGGAAGTTTTGCTCCAATACCCTCAAAAGTCGCGGTCAAAGTTGGCACCATAAAGATTAAGAGCAGGATGGCGATTACAATCATGACTGAGATGATAACCGCCGGATAAATGAGTGCGCCACGCACCTTTTTGGCCAAGAGATATGACTTTTCCATCTGGCTTGCGACAATACCAAGTGAGCTAGAGACAGAGCCTGCCTCCTCACCCGCTTTAACCATAGAAACAAAAAGGGTGGAGAATACTTTGGGCCGTTTACTCAAGGATTCTGAAAGTGTTTTGCCATGACTGACATCATCCTCAAGATCAGTAAGTAATTTTTTGAACGGTTTACTCTTGGATTGTTTACCCATAACAGCAAGGGCGCGAGTGACAGGTAGACCAGCATCCATCATGAGACCCAAATTTTTTGCAAAAGTAATTTTCTGATGAGTTTTAATACCGCTAAAGATATCACCGAGGGCACCCAGAGACGCGAATGCTTTCACTTCCTGAATAGAGACTACACTGCCGCCTTCCTCGCGGATAACTCCGTAGAGATCTACACGATTTTTAACCTCAAGCGTACGCTCGTAGATCTTCCCTTCTTTATCCCTGGCTTTATATTTATAGAGAGTCATTCAAATAAATTATACATCAAAAGATCATTTCATATTTTATAGACTCCGTGGTCGCCAATGGCTAAAAGAGTTGCTAATTTCTGATTTTGATATCTAAATAATATTCTTATCTTACTGGTAACATAAAAAGCGTGTCGATATTTAAATCGACCGTGAAGTTTATGCGCATTCAGGTTACGATGATTCTTCTGGTTTTTAAATAGTTCAATTTTCTTCAACGCTTCTTCTTGAATATTTGTCTCTAGCTTGTATAACTGGCGTAAAAATTTCGGGGCATATTCAAGATCAATCATTTCATTTTTCTAAGAATTTTTCGCAGGTCTCCTCTAATCCCTTTCCCTTGACGAATTTCTTCCTCGGCTTCTAACACGTCTTGCAGGAGCTCTTCCTCGGCAAGAGCAGCAATAGCCTGTCTCACTGCGTGAGCTTTATTTGCCGAGACGCCATTTTTTACTCTTTCCGTAAGAAAGCGCTCTTGTTCTTTCGTTATGGGAACTGAAATGGTGGTATTACTCATGGTGTTATATTATATTATCATAAATAATATGACTTTATAATACATTTATCCTTATCACAATACAAGTTACGGAGCAACACCCTATTCTGAAATCACGCGTAAGACTTCTTCTATCGTAGTAATACCCTGGGCGGCTTTGAAAATACCATCTTCAATCATCGTCACCATGCCCTCTGCCTTCGCCTGATCCTCTATCTCCCCCGCCGTCGCGCCTTTCATAATCAAATCTTTGATAGTTGAAGTGACATCGAGCACTTCGTGAATACCAATACGATTGGAGTATCCGTCTTCGGAATCTTTGCCCGGAGTTGGTTTATAAAAGGGCACTTTGTCTAGGCCATCTTTTTTACTAATAATTTTCTCATCTCTAAGGAGAGTAAGCATCCGGTCGAGTGAGACCATATTACCAAGCGAGGTTAATTCTTCTTTATTTAAGAAATATTTAGTTTTCGAGGCTGCCAATTTTCTCACTAAGCGCTGAGCAATGACAATATCTAAAGTGGAAACCAGTAGAAATGGCTCTACTTTCATATCAAGGAGTCTCGGAATAGCCCCAGCTGCGGAATTAGTGTGAAGAGTTGAAAGCACCAAGTGGCCAGTCAAGGAGGCATTAATAGCAAGTGCTGCTGTCTCGTTGTCACGGATTTCTCCAACCATGATAATGTCCGGGTCTTGGCGCACTAAAGTGCGTAGACCGTTAGCAAAAGTTAAACCAATCTCTGGGCGTACTTGGGTTTGGTTAATACGTGTCATTTGATATTCAACCGGATCCTCAATAGTAGAGATGTTGACGTTTGGAGTGTTGACGATGTCGAGCATGGTGTAGAGCGTGGTGGTTTTCCCCGAACCAGTAGGACCAGTAGCGAGAATCATCCCGGTCGTTACCTTGAGTGATTTGTGTAAATCGTCTAGTCCACGTCCATGGAACCCAAGACTTTCTAAAGTAAACCCAGAAACACTTTCTCGCAAGAGACGCATCACTGTTTTCTCACCATAATAGACAGGCAGGGTTGAGACTCGGAAAGAAACTTTCTCGCCTCCGGCATCAATTTTAAAACGGCCGTCTTGAGGCACACGCTTTTCATCAAGTTTGAGACTGGCAAGCACTTTTATACGTGCAGTAATGCCGGAGGCGGTATTCTTTGGCAGGATCATGGCGTCACGCAGAATCCCATCTATCCTATAACGCACCAATACCTTGTCTTCTTCCGGCTCAATGTGAATATCGGAAGCGTCTTGGATGATGGCGTGTTTGAGAAGCGTATCGATGATGCGTACGACCGGAATATCGGCAGCGAGTTTCTTCAAATCATCCTCAGTAGTATCATCACCACTCACTTTCTCTCCTAAGGCTTTGAGAGAATTTGCCTCCTTTTGGATAATGTCTCCAAATTCGGCTTTAAGAGTTTTTTGATAAGAAAGCAGGGCCCACTTCATGGACTCATCATCTGTCAGACGGGGTAAGATTTTCAATCCCACTTTCTTCTTGACGAAATCAATGGCAGTTAAGTCTTCAGTATCGAGCATCGCTACCTCCAAACTATCGTCGGTCTTTTTGAAAGCGATGACATTGTGGTTTCTGGCAATCGGTTCCGGGATGAGAGAGAGTACCGTGAAATCTAATTTTTGATTTTTCAGGTCGACAAAAGGAATACCCAAGACATACGCCTGCATTCTACGCAAATTATCTTCTGTTAAAGCGCCTTTGTTCACCAGCACTTTCCCGATACTAATATTTTTCTCCTTGGCTTCTGCCTGAGCTAACCCGACCTCTTTCTTAGAGACCAAGTTGGAATCAAGCATGAAACTTTCAAGTTCACTTTCGTCAATATGCATCCCGTTAGAGTGTTTATTTTAGAAGATAAGAAAGTTGAACCAGAGTTTTCCCCCCAGAACTACTTATAGCTACAGACAAATTAGCATCCACTTTGGTGCCGAAGATAGACCGAACCGGAGCATTACTACTCCCCTCCGTCAGACTATAACCCGCATTGGTCATATAAGTTTTGTACTCAGTATATTTTTGTGCAATCGTTTTGGAACTCTGGTAGCTAACGCTTAATTGTTTGGCATTCTGATCAGGATAGTTAGTGGTAGCACTTTCGGAAATACCGACTTGTTCGATAGGAATATCTTGAGGAAATCCAGCTGGTACAGGAAGACTTCCGTCTACTCCTGGGGTATTTTCCACTACTACCATTGGCCCTTGATTAGGGTTGGTGGTTGCTTCTTCGTTATTCTTTTCTAGACCGCTGTATTTAGTAAGCAGTATATAACCAATACCAAAAACTAAGAGAATTACAATAGTGGCCGAGATAAGTTTAGTATTTTGTGTCTCTGGTTGTGTTTGTGGTTGTTGTTGTTGGTCCATAAGTTTGATAATTAAAACTCTTCAAATTGTGGGTCGAAGTTAATCTGAACGCTAGAAGTGAAGGAGGCTTGTAGACCATCAGCATCAGTTACGGTCACTGTAGTAGTCTTCTGGCCAATGGTACTGTAACTTATGCTATATGGATTAGCACTTGGAGCTGGGCTAGTTGGAATATTGGTACCACTCCATGAGTAAGTAAACGGTGGTGTCCCTCCGGAAACTACAGCAGTCCAGGTAACAGTCTGGCCGATTAGTGAAGTTGCCGGAGAAGCCGAGCAAGTAACTGTCATGGGATTACCAGTGATTCTTAACGTAAACTGCGTTGTTTCGTTTAGAGGAGAACCAGTAACAATTATAGTGTGGTCTCCTACAGGAGCAGTTGGGGAAACAGTGAAGGTTATAGTGGAATTGCAAGTTGGATTACAGAAGTTGTTATTTGGAGCAATGGCGTAAGAAACTCCAGATGGTGGTACCAACGAGAGGAAAACATTTTCTGGAGTACCTGATATCAAATTCTTAGTAACAGTTTTATTAACAGAAACATTGCTGCTTCCTTTAGTAACAATCACTGTACCTGGTGCTGAAAGGCTGTAGTTGAACGGTGGCGGTTCAATACTGAAGTTTACACCCACGGTCTTATTGCTATTCATGACAGGAATGGAACAAGTGGTACCTAGATGACCCGCGCAAGCTCCAGACCAACTATCAAAATCGTAACCAAGACCAGCAGTAGCAGTGAGTTGTACTGGGGTACCAGAAGGATAAGCCTCACTGCAATCTCCGGGACAATTGATACCTGGGCCGCTAATGGTTCCTGATCCGGAGTTGATGGAAGTTGTGAGAGTGACAGGCGCGGCGCCCACACTTATATCAATCTGTGCTTGAGCTGGAGAAGCTGTTCCTCTTTCCACTATAACTTTGGCACGTCGGCCCCCGGCACCGGTATAGGTGTGGGTGTCGTTAATAAGTGTGGGTGAGTAATCGTTACAGAAAAGACCATTTGTATTACTACTACAAGTACTGGGAGAAACACTAGGTAAGCTACCACAAGCGGAGACTGCTGCGGCACGATTAGTGGTAGCACTATTGCAGTCCCACCAGAGAGAATAATCAATTGGGCCAGTAGCTGAACCGGCGACACTGGCGGTCAAGTTAACAGCCAAGGGTGAATTCCCGGATGCGGGGGTAGCAGTAAGAGTAGCGGTAAGAGTGGAACCACCTACACCTACTGAAACGAAAGCTGTCGTATCGCCTCCAGGACCAAAACAAACGAGAGAATAATTTCTTACCGAAGTTAAATTACCGGTAGATTCTGTATGTGGCCCACCAATTGCCCTCGAGCCACTCCAGCCATCTGAAGCCGTACAACTGGTGGCATTAGTCGATGACCATGTCAGAGTAGAGGCGGTGTTGTAAGCAACTGGGTTAGGAAAAGCGGACAAAGTTACTGTAGGTGGTGGAGGAGGAGGAGGAGGTGGAGCCCCAATATTCACCGTAACACTATCCGACGCTGAACCTCCCGGACCAGCACAACTGATGGCAAAGGTCGTGTTAGAAGTAATCGGTCCCGCCGATTGAGCAGGTGTAACTTTTGAAGTGCCTGTCCAAGTACCTACCCCTGGCCAAGTCACGGTACAAGAAGTGGCATTGGTTGACTGCCACATCAGATAGACGGTACTGCCAGATGAAATACTGTATGGCCCATCAGTACCACTAGCCCAGCCTGTATCCCGATCATTGACTC
>Ga0209542_10012875_pt1 | contig 14533 bp, 17 predicted proteins | sample RifCSPhighO2_01_FD_184028 | JGI IMG/M metagenome (GOLD analysis project Ga0209542, IMG submission 184028) | Soil microbial communities from Rifle, Colorado - Rifle CSP2_plank highO2_0.1 (SPAdes) (version 2) | ecosystem: Environmental > Terrestrial > Deep subsurface > Rock core/Sediment ...
AAAGCCGGACGTCATCGTCGTCGAATCATTTGGCTACAACCCCTATCCGCTGCCGGACTTGAGTGACGCCCTCACCAAACACTGGCTCAAACTTGCCGAAATCGTCGATACCATCCGTCGTGAACTTCCCGAAACCAAAATTGTCATTGCGGCAACCATAGCCCCTAACTGGGATACCTTCGGTGACGGAGCTCCGTTTATCTCCATGAGCCCCGAGGGCAAACGCACGAAGGTAGAAGAAATTAAAAAGTATATTGAAAGCACGATCGGCTTTGCCAAAAGCCAAGGGTTACCTCTTGCGAATGCATATACCCCGAGCCTCGACGGCAATGGGAATGGCAAACTCACCTACATAAACCCCGGAGACCACATCCACTACTCGGATAGCGGGCGGAATTTGATGGCCCAAAAGATAGCCGACGCCATCATCGGCAACAGGCTCCTTGAGTAAGAATCTTAGATACAGTATAATTTGGCAATGGCACAAAAAGACCAGCGACTCATCCTAGCAATGATCTGTAGCGTATGTAAGTCCCAAAACTACATAACCTACCGGAATAAAATCAATACCACCGAAAAGTTGGTACTCAAAAAGTATTGCCGCCGCTGTAGAAAACATACGGAACACAAAGAATCAAGCAAACTTGATTAACGTCCTTTTTTATGCATCGTAATACCCTGCTCGTCGTTGCCTTCTTGGCAGTGATTGCAGCACTTCTCGTCGGTATAAACGTTGGCCGATCTCTCACGCAATCAAACCCCGCACAACCTACTCCGGTGTCGGTATCCAATCCTACTCCTACCCTCGGGTATATGTCCGGCACTTCCTGCGGTGTGACATTTACGTATCCAAATTCACTTCAGACGATGGAAAGCTCGGCAAGCGGTGTCGTTTTAGTCAGCACTTCCAATCCCAACGACTCGATCGTTTTGGTATGTCAGGAAGATATTCCACGGGTTCCGCTGCCTCCGGAGAACATTGAAAGCCTCACGATTACAAGTGCTGTCGGGGCAACCAGTGTAAGCGCAAAACTCTATCATGATGCTTCACCAAAAGACGGGTTGCTTGTCGATAAACTCATCTTCACCCACCCGAAAACGAAGCTGGACGTTTTTGTTGCCGGCTTCGGGCCGGTGTTTCAACAATTCCTTACATCATTGCAGCTGCAGTAAACTGCTGCCCGTTATCCGATCTAGATTATTTTTACACAACTCCCACCACTTTCTGGCACGTGCCAGAAAGTGGTGAATAGTGCAACTCACTTACGGCATCAAAAAAGTATGCAGAAGCTATATTGGAAGTTTATAAAACCTGCGGAGGTGTTCATCATCTTCTATGCGTTCCACAAGGAGGTATCGAACTGTAAATGATACGCCATAGAGTTCTCGTAAAAATTCAACTTCATCAAAACAGGGGTATGGTGAAACGTACACACTTTCTTGCAGGAGGAATAAACCCAGCTGTCGCAGTCTCATACGGAAAACGTCTCGAACATGACCGTATCTAACCGGGATGTCAAACATCACAACCCGCCACTTCCCATCCCAGCGCACCGGAATAGCAAGCTTTAACATATCAAGGTTGTAGGTTAATGCCCGACGCATGCCGTGCTTGGTAATCCGCACGGTCATCCGACCATGTGGGTCTCTTTCCAATGCGACATACCGTCGTTTCTCAAACTGTTTTAACCGTTGCCTAGTTCTCCATGTTTCATATTCTGGATCGATAAGCCCCGGGTGCGTACTTTCCGCTAGGCGCCTCGGAATATCTAACAAATCTATAACCGTCTCTGTTCCGATATACGCCAGAAATAGAAGGATATCTTGAGCCGTTGGTCGAAAGTAACTTCCCGTTGCCTTTGGCATGGGGCGTTCAAACAATTCCTGCGCCTTCTTCCAATTGATATGTTTATACGGATCGAATCGCTCTTTCGTCCGGATTGAGGCCCTTTTTTCCAGATCACGGAGTGTCCCCGACATAGCAGCGCTACCCTCTCTACCCCAACCTACTCCCATCACCCACCAAAATCAAGCACGTGCCAGAAAGTGGTGGGGTCTCTCACGTCGTTCCCCGCCCTTTCGTCCTCATTATATCTGGTTTATTGGTGATATAATCATCTCCATAGGGCAATAGTTCAATGGTAGAATAGGGGTCTCCAATCCCGCACAAAACACGAGAGGGCTGTGATGCAACGGTAGCATGGCGGTCTCCAAAACCGCTCATCCCTGTTCGAATCAGGGCAGCCCTGCAGAAAATCGACGCGGGACGACTCCACGTGGCCCTGCAGAAAATTTTTTCTCCTATTGACAACGACGCACAAGGGAATTACTGTTAAAGTGAAGGGGTTATTTATATGGCAAAACGGAAATCACGGAATTCTTTGTATACATTTGTTATTATAGGTATTCTCCTACTCCTCTCCCTCACTGTCCTCCTTGTCACTCAACTGCAGAAAAGCCAAGAGTTACGATCGCGAGCATTTGATCCGTATAGCAGTCCCTATCCACCACCTCCGGAGGATACAATAAAGCCCAAACCCAGTCCAAAACCACGAGATATTATTTTAAATTCTGCATCTAATAAGAGTTGTAGAACTGTATGCAATGAGCGAAATGCACGCGTTATTGCCGTGGGCACGTCAATAACCGTCCAAGGAAAATCAAACAATAAGTATGCAACCAAGACACTAGGTGTATGTGAGCTCAAGGATGCAACCTATGACACAATCATGAAACCAGTCGGTCCAGCACAAGGTGGCTGCTATGGCCATACACCGGAATGGACCTTCTGCGGATGCGTGGGGAGAGACGAATAATCTCTCATCATATCGAATCGCATAATTCACCGAGGGCGAAAGCCCTCGGTTTCTTTTGAATCGAGCGCACGAGTGAATGAGCGTATGATATACTGCTACCAAAAGGAGCCAACATACTATGTTCCATAAAATCTCTACCATCCTTCTCTGGAGTGAAGATTTCAAGCAATTAGCCGCGTGGTATCAGGATATGTTCAATCTTAAAGTTGTAGAGCAATTGGACCATCCGGATGATACCGGTATCCTCATGGAATTTCCAGATGGCCAGCCTTGGCTTTGGTGCGGGAAGCATTCGGAGATTACAGGTAAAAATAAGGATCCGCTCCGCATCATGTTTAACATAAATGTCGATTCCGTCAAACAAGCATACGAATATCTGAAAGGGAAAGGCGTGCACTTCATCGCTCCTCCTTTCAAAGCACCAACGATGGAAAAGTGGTTCGCCACCTTCTCTGATCCGGATGGGAATACGGTGCAGATCATCGGTCAAGAATAATATTCTTGACCCTAACAGCTCACATTCTTGCTTGTCCCAAGCAGAGTATTCACCATTTCTTTGAGCGCTCAAAGAAATGGTGGAAAGAAAGAGCGGCCGGGTGAAGATTTTCTTATGGTTCTAACTTCGCATGGTACGGCGGATCCTCCACGACACTAACGGTCGGGACTCCACACGCTCATGACTCAGTAAGAACCATGACAGAAAATCTTCAACGGCAACAATAAACGCTTCAACGCGGGAAAACTAGGTGAAAGGCGCGGGGAGGTGTCCGCCAGCTGGCGGATTGCCGACCTTGAGCGCCTGAAGTATGCACGGCAGGACCGGCACGTAATGATATAATGTGTAATGTATGAACAAACCGCAAATCAGGTCACCGTTCGGGAAATACATCACCATCCTTGAAGAATCCGATAAGAACGTAAAAAATACGGAGGAATTCGGATCCATGCTCATCCTCACGCTCGTTGAGGAAATCGGGGAAATGGCACGTGCGTACCTCGCCAAACACGGCAGGAAGCCAACGAATCTTGCCGCCCAAAAAGACGAGACGTACGAGCAGGAACTTGGGGACATCATCGTCTCGGTCATCCGTTTTGCACGGATCAAAAACATCGACCTTCACAAACGGGTGATGTACACCTTGGGAAAAATAGCAAAGAGACAGCAAAAACCGAAAACATAATTCCGTAAGGGGCCCCCTTGCGGAATTTTAGCTTCGCAAGGGGGCCCCTTGAAGGATATGACCACAGTATCTCATGCGGCAGTCGGAATCCTCATCACCCGGTACTTCGTCGACCGGGGATGGCTCCCTGACGGGACTATCACGCCATACATCCTGGGCGTAGCACTTGCCAATATCCCGGACATCGACGGACTCCTGTAACTTCGGAAAATTCATGATCATCATGCCACACTCAAAAATATGTCTCACTACCCTGCCAATTGGCTTATCGTCTTCGGACTCGTTGCCGTTCTTGCCCTCCCCTTCCGCATCCATAACTTCTACCCATATATGGTACTCGCTATTATAAATATATTCCTCCATTTCGTGCTCGACACCTTCTCCATTTATCAGGGTATCGCATGGCTTGGGCCATGGAAGAAGAAAAAATACAGCTTTCTCGCCATGCTTCCCATCCTCCCTGTGGATACGAATGAGTGGGTACGCTGGTATACCAAGCATTGGGTGATGTATCTTGAAATCGCCATCTGGATCGTAACATTGTTGGTATTGCTGGACTGACACTATGTCCCCACTCTCTATTCTCATCCTGGGTTTTCTCCTCGGATTAAAACACGCCACGGATACGGATCATGTCGTGGCGGTAACTGCGATCGTTTCGCGCCAGAAGCACCTACGACACGCGGCCGTAATCGGCGCAATGTGGGGTATCGGGCATACCGCGATGATTGTCCTTGTGGGTATTGCTATCATCATCTTCCATCTCTCGATTCCGGACGCGGCTCAACGCGGATTTGAACTCCTGGTTGCCGCGGCCCTTGTGGTTCTCGGTGTGTTAAACCTTACCGGTATCCACGCGCATGTCCATCATCACGACGACACGGCAGTTCGGTTACTCCGCCCTCTGGTCATGGGAGTGATCCATGGACTGGCCGGATCGGCAGCGATAGCGCTCCTCATCCTCGGAAGCATCACTGACGAACGACTCGCCCTTATGTATCTTGGAATCTTCGGGGTTGGTACGATCATCGGCATGATGCTGATTACCACATTACTTGGCGCTCCGATCATTCACGGAGGAAAGAAATTTGAACGGTTTTCCGCCACGGTAACACTTCTTTCGGGAATTCTCAGTATCGTCTACGGTGTGTATTTCGGAATTACCATCATTTCGGCCGGCCAAAGCGCTTCCAGTTCGGATTGAGGCCTCCCAGCTGGACTATATCGTCAGCGATATCAAAAAGGTAGTGAGAAACCATCGCGCCAAAAAAGACTACTCCCGCTTGCCAATCCAGGAGGGAAGCTGCTCCTGAAATAAGGACAAGAATCACGACCGTATACACATTATGGTATGCGAGGCTCGTGTTGCGCTTGTGACCGGTTGCCAAAAAATAAAAAAGTCTTCGCCACTCACCGTGGCGGATGTACGAAAGCACCTGCTGGGTATAGCTATCCCCCCTACCATACCCTAAAAAGTAATAGAGGTGATCAATATCGGGGATGAGCGATCCAACGGCTGCGGTCATGATCCATGTGAGGTTAAACTGCCCCCACAGCTCCCGTAAAACCCAAGCCCAAAGTAAGCCCAGCATGACGTGGTAGGCCATGTGACGGGCCTGCCAGAGGATAAATCCCAATCCTTTGATCCGTGCGAACGAGCGACGCATACATTAAGTATCAAATATCCTTCGTAAACTATCAAGCGAATGCTTGAGAAATTTGCTTTAACAAAGCATAGGTTACTCTTTCTTTGCTCACCCAAAGAAAGAGTCAAAGAAAGGGCGCCGCAGTGAAGGTTTTCTTGTTTTGCTAGCCTCGGTTGATGCGGGGGACCCACGGTTGAGGATCAACCGTCTCCCCACGCTCGACACTCGGCAAGCAAAACATACGAAAACACTTCAACGCGGGGAAACAAAATGAAGGCGCGGGGAGGAGTTCTAAATAGTAACAGAGCTTTGACAAAACCGGAAAAAACAGTGATAGTATGTAAAGAGACGATGAAAGGAAGCGGGTATGTATTGCAGGTGATCGGGTTAGTCGCGCTGTTTGCGGGTGCGATGGCGTTTATCAGCGTCCCCATGCGGCAGCTTGCAGGGAACACCGAACCCCTTGCCGATAGTAAATCGCTTCGACTTTTGACCCAGGGAAAGACGCTCCCCATCCCAATAGAGACAAAAGAAGCGACGTTTCACAATCAACCGATTCAGACACCCGCACTGAGCTCTCTCAAACAAACAGCAAAGATATTGGGTTTATCGACGGGATCCCTCGACTTCGCTCGGGACAAGCGGATCGAGGTTGACCTGACGCACCAAAAGGTCTATGCCTTTGAGGGCAACGTCCGGGTGTATGAATTCCTCGTCTCTACCGGCAAATGGGGCTGGACCCCTACGGGCGAGTTTACCATCTGGGCCAAAGTGAAAAGTCAGCTCATGAGCGGCGGCTCCAAAGCACTCCACACGTATTACTACCTCCCCAACGTCCCGTGGGTCATGTTCTTCTATAACGACAGCACCCCAAAAATGAAAGGGTTTAGCTTCCACGGCACGTACTGGCATAATAACTTCGGCCACCCCATGAGCCACGGGTGCATCAATATGAAAATCGAGGAGGCCAAAATCCTCTATGACTGGGCAACTCCCGTGGTCACCGATGAGAAAGCGTGGTCAACGCTCGCGACACCGGAAAATCCGGGGACGAACGTAATTATCTACGGGGAAACGCCGAAAGAATGACCATAATACCAATCTGCGAATGGAAACCAATGCTACGAATAAAAAACTTATCTATCCGGAGCTCTCATACTTGCTTGTAGGAGTTTGCTTTGAAGTTCACAATGATCTCGGTCACTATGGAAGAGAAAAGCAGTACGGCGACCTTCTCGAGAAGAAACTAACCGCGCTTCGCATTCCCTTCAGGCGGGAGCTACGCACCATGCAGGGTAGTAATATTTTAGACTTTCTCATTGAGAACAAAATAGTGCTTGAACTAAAAACGAAATATGCACTCACAAAAGAGGATTATTATCAGCTACAGAGATACCTTCAGCAAACGGGATTTCGACTGGGCTTGCTTATTAATTTTCGAAGTAAGTATTTGAGACCAAAACGAGTTATTCGAATCGATAAAAATCCAGACTCAGCATTTATGTAGATCTATTATTCGTTGTATTGGTGCTCATTCGTTGATTGGCATTATCAAAGCTTCAGGCTTTTGAGGTATGCGCGGAAGTCCCCATTGAGATCTTTGTGGGTAAGGGCAAACTCGACGACGGTCTTTAGATACTCGAGCTTGTTCCCCGTATCGTAATACTTCCCGCCTTTGATCTCGCAGGCGTACACCGGGCGGGACTTCATGAGTTCCCGGATGGCATCGGTCAACCAGATCTCGCCGCTTTTTCCTGGGGAAAGCTTCTCTAAAATCGGGAAAATATCCGGTGTCAACACATAACACCCGTGTGCCGCGAGTGTACTGGGAGCTTCTTCCTTTTTTGGCTTTTCGATAAGCTTTTTAATTTGATACACGCTATCTTCGACCCTGGTCGCTTCGACGATGCCGTAGCGGGAGACATCGTCTTTGGCCACCTGTATAGCGGAAATCACCGGATCGCCGTATTTGGTAAAGACATCCATGCACTGGCGGGCGCGCGGCGGCTTGCTATAGATAAACTCGTCCCCCCAGATCGCGACAAACGGCTCATCGCCTACGACGTTTCTCGCGCATAAAACAGGCGTGCCGTTGCCGTACGGGCCCTTTTGACGGATATAGATAAAGTTGGCAAGCTCAGCCGTCCTTCGCACCTCTTCCAGAAGTTCCTGCTTCCCCTGCTCTTTGAGCGTCTGGATAAGCTCGTTGGGATAATCAAAATGATCCTCGATACTTCGCTTGTTCCATCCGGTAACGATAATAATATCGGTAATCCCGGATGCGACGAGCTCCTCGACGACGTACTGGATGACGGGCTTATCCACAATCGGAAGCATTTCCTTAGGCATTGCTTTGGTCTGGGGGAGAAACCGAGTGCCGAACCCGGCAGCGGGAATGACGGCTTTGCGGATTTTTGGTGGCTTAGCTGCCATAGTGGTTCGTCAATTGTATTCTGCTTTTTAACTCTTTGTCAATTTGATAAGATACATAATATGCAGCTTGTCGTGATATTTCTTCTCATCGGTGCCTTCTTCGGCACCCCGCACCCTGTCCGGGCGGAGCTCCCCCCGCATGATCCGAAAATGCTTCAGCCGGATCCAAGTAACCCCAAAGCCCAATTGCTCCCTGATTTGTTCCGCGGGGTTATGGAATTTTATACCTCGCAGTTTAGCGACAGCCAGGCGGTCCCGATCATCCTGGGTACCGACTTTGGGTACCATCTCGAAGACATCATCATACCCTATAAAGACGAAGACGATAAGAATATAGCCAATCCGGAATACGAAGCGTTTGCGGAATTTACAGAAAATTACCGACCCATGCTCGCCCCCCAACACGCAACAGAGAAAAAAATCCGTTGGAGCGAGATAAATCAAAACGTGCAGTCGAATGGCTTTTGCGCGCGCATATTCAACAACTCACAGTATAGCAATGCACAGGAGGATATAAGTTCTACGGGACTCCAGGTATCCGAAAACGTACCCTACTCACAACGGGTGTTTGAAAACTTCCGCGAAATCAACGCACTCACCGGCTTAGGCGAAATGGAAATGACCAACGGATACTATGACTACAACTCGCCGAGGGAGATGAATAGTGTCAAGGACTTTTCCCCATACTGCATGATGAAACGTCCGTCAACGACCTATGTTGAGGAAAAACGCCCGGTGGTACAGCTTGCCACCTTTGGGGGTGGGTCTATAAACGTCATGGGGTATGTCACGGAAACGATCACCCACACCGTCGTAGTGGGATATGAAGATGACGGAACTCCCATAACAAAAGAAGAACCGGAGCACTTCAACCCCAAATATAAAGTATATTTAACCGAAGTTACGGCCTTCCCATCCGAATGGTGGGGGTTAGCGGGTGACCCATGGGGCAAGGAACTCATGAAAACCAAACATGAATTCCTGAAAATTCTCAAAACGACCCGCGGGTTTACGTTTGGAAACATCCCGGAACACCGATCACAGGATGTGGCGCAAAAAACGTTGGAAAAACGGTCCGCACAAACCATATATGACTACTCTGTGTTTGGTCTCACGGACGGCGACGTTGCCGGGGTGCAGGTATATGGAGCAGACCAACAAAAAGAAACCCAGCATGGGTGGTTTCTCCAAAATAATGCGAAGTACCGGACGATACAGGCTGCATGTGACGCTGTCCCTCAGGAGTTGCTCGAGAGCCAAAATATCTCGCTTGCATCGGGAAAAAACGGTATACCACTCCACTGCGGACCCCCGGAGGAAGCACCATCAACAACCAGCAACCAGTTTAACGCCCCGGCGTGTCAGGAGAATCCGTTTGACAAACCGCTCACCGGCGGCGACATAAACCAGGCAATCGCTCAAGCTGCTGCCGCAAATAACATCCCCGAATGCGTGTTAAACGGCGTTGCCAATATCGAGGGTGCATTCGATAGTGACCAATGTTCCATAAACGAATGTGGTGCTATAGGCCCCTTTGCCATTACTACGGATCACACGTATAGCGATGATAATGGTCAATGTGTTGTGGATACGGATTGTAACCAGTGTGCGGCAAAACAGTGTCCCAATACGCTTGCAACACTTCCGCAATACACTGAAACGGATATGTGTGATAGGAATAAGTCCGCGGATGCTGCCGCGAAGATTCTTAAAATGAAATCTCCGGGCTTGAACGGAACAGATGATGACGTACCTGCCCTTGCTCAAGCGATCATCACGGCAGGTGACGGATATTTCGGCTCAAGTCATACGTTTACATCGGGAGATAATATCGTCCCCGGTTGTAGCTACGGAGAGTCACTCCTCGTCGGTTGGTGCCAATACTCTAACTATACCTGCAAAGGAGCAAGCCCTACCCCAGCGACGAATCCAGTCCAACCATCTAACCCGACACTGTAATCCAGAACATGAATACCATAAAGAAATCTAAAGGAATTTAGAGGAGTTTAGAGGACTTTACAACACAACGGTCTATTTGATATAGTATGGAAGTCCCCGGGGAGGGGGCTTTTGTTAGGTTGACGTTGCCGTATGCAAAGCAGACGGCTTACGCAACCTTAGATCCGCCGAAGCCTTCTTACCAGCCATAGCTTTAGCGAAGGCTGGGGCGAAGGCGGAGAAAACTGTCAGTATAGGCCTTTGGCAACCCAACGTGTGCAAAGGCTAAGCCTTGTCGACAAGGCTTAGCCTTGGGCTCAAAGAATAGTCGAGGTACAATATACTTTATGGATCGAACAACCGTGCCCAGGCTTCCGAACATAGCACCAACAAAGTTCTTTTCGGAAGTGACCAGCGAGCTAAAGAAGGTGACGTGGCCCACGCGGGCTGAAACGGTGAAGTTAACGGTTGCTGTCATCATCATATCGGTGGCCGTTGGCCTTTTTGTCGGAGGACTGGATATATTGTTTGTAAAAATTACGACAGCAGTGTTTAAATGACAGATTCACGTCTGTCATCCCCGACCTGATCGGGGATCCAGTTTATAATACCACTGGATTCCCGCGTTCGCGGGAATGACAACAATACTATGGACACACAAAATGACCAAGTGAAAACAGAAGAACCGGTAACCACGGATCCTGCAACGTCAGGCCGCTGGTATGTCGTCCACACGTACTCGGGGCACGAGAACAAGGTAGCGGCAAACCTAAAACAGCGCATCGAAACGCAGAAACTCACCCACAAAATTTTCGACATCGTCGTACCGACCCGCAATATCGTCAAGGTGAGTCATGGCAAAAAAGAAGAAATCAAAGAAAAAATCTTCCCCGGCTACATCCTCGTCAAAATGATCCTCGATGATGATAGCTGGCTTGCCGTCCGGACGACCCAGGGCGTCACCGCGTTTGTGGGAGCGGGCAACAAACCGACACCGATTTCCGATAAAGAAGTGGATGCCATCCGGAAATTTATGGCCATGGAAGCGCCCAAATATAAGGCGAGCTTCTCCGTCTCCGAGGCCGTCAAAATCGTCGACGGCCCGTTTGCAGACTTCTTGGGCTCAATCGAATCCATCGATGAAGAAAAAGGGAAAGTAAAAGTACTGGTCTCCATCTTCGGCCGGGAAACTCCTGTCGAACTGGATTTCCTGCAAATAGCAAAGCTTTAACCCCCTCTTGACATCCCTCTATCGTTTCATTATACTATACAAATATGTATAGGATGAGTAAACTGTTAGCCTCGGGGAGGGTACTGTTTCACACGAACGATCTTGCTCTCCTTTGGGGAATTACCAATCGTCATACCCTCCATGTCACGATTCACCGGTATATGAAAAGAGGGGCGCTGTACCCTGTTTACCGCGGGCTGTACGCGGCAAAGCCGCTCGACACCATCGATCCGAGACTCATCGGCGTATCCGTCATCCACGGATTTACCTACCTTTCCTGTGAACGGGTGCTGGCCGATGAAGGGATCATCCCCCAGCAAGTCATAGGATTTACGTTTATCGCGGAAAAATCCAAAACTATAACGCTTGGCAATATGGTATTTCGGTACCGAAGTCTCCAGCCGCGATACCTTTTCCATCCTGCCGGAATTACTACTCACGAAAACGGCGTTCGTATAGCGGGAGTGCCACGGGCGATTGCTGATCTTTTGTACTTTAACCCCTCCTATACCTTTGACACCCGGGACAGTATAGACTGGAAAGAGGTCAAATCGATACAGAAGGAGGTCGGTTACCTATGATACAACTCAATCCTTCCGACGCGGCACACCGGTCTGCAATGTACAAAATACTCATTGCCATAGCCGATGACCCAGTGCTTTCCCACAGCCTTATTTTCAAAGGAGGGACCGCTGCGGCAATGCTCGGATTTTTGGACCGCTTTTCCGTCGATCTGGATTTTGACCGAATGAAAAGGGCAACGCACACATCCGTCGAAAAAAACCTCGAATCGATATTTTCCAACCTTTCCCTGCCCGTCGTGAAAAAACATCCGAACGTACTCATGTACCGAGTACGCTACGCTGATACACCGGCTGCACGAGCGACCGTCAAAGTGAGCGTCAATGAAGAGTTTGTGGCGTCAAGCATCTTCGCGCCGCAATATCTGCCGGATATCGACCGCACCATGATCTGCCAAACAAAAGAATCAATGGTTTCTCATAAATGGGTCGCACTGATAAACCGCTATACAAAACATAAGGAAATCGCCGGCCGGGACGTCTATGACATACACGAATTCTTGCTTCGCGGTTATGCGTATGATCCGGACATTATCAAAGAGCAAACGGGGTATTCCGCACCCGTATACATCAAAAAAATGATCGCGTTCATCCAAAAACATGTAATCCAGCAGATCATTGATGAGGATCTCAATATCCTTCTTTCACCAACATCTTTTCAGTCATTACGGAAAGTCCTTGTCCCCGAAACGCTTACCCTCCTTCGTACGGAGCTTGCCAAACTCGTATGAATGCGATAAAAACCCGTATCCGGCGCGAGCTCTCTCACTTTACCTCCCTGCCTCAAACCGCGAGACTACTCACTCTCTCATACCTCCTCCGGAGTATCGCGTATCCGCTCATGTCGATATTTACCGGAGCGTATATCTGGAGAACAACCAGTGACGTCACGCTCCTCATCCTCTATTTCATGGGGAATTTCCTGGCACTTCCCATCATGTTTTCCCTAAACCGACTGCTCCTCAGACGGATCCCTCTCAAACACCTGTATCTTCTCGGCACCGTGCTCGCCGGTTTTGGCCCAATACTCGTCATATTTCAGCGACATGAAACAATCCTGAGCTACTTCCTCTACGGGTTCGTGTATGGGATCGGGAACGGCCTCTACTGGGCAAACAGAAATTTCCTCACCCTCACCCACACGACGAGCCAAACGAGGAGTTACTTCACCGGATTACAATTTACCCTCTCAACCCTGGCGTATATGGCCGTACCGCCCCTTGCTGGGTGGTTTGTCGTGGTTACACAAAACGGGTATGAGCTCGTGGCACTCACCGCATCTCTCATTTTCATAGCGTCCGGGCTCGTCATGCGGGGTAATGCATTTGCTCAACCAGATGTGACCCCTGCACGGACTCCGTTATCTCGCACGTGGAATACCGCACGCCTTCTCACGATAGCCATCGGCTGCGTCGACTCCGTCATTTACATCCTTCCGACCGTCCTTATATTATCGACGCTTGGCAATGAAGTCGTGTTGGGATGGGTGAACGGTCTTGCCGCCTTACTTTCAGCTGCTGCAAGCTATGTGGTGGGCAGGAAGTACCGGCAATCGATGTATACGAAAGTATTTACGGCGATGCTCGTAGGGTTTGCCGTAGCGGGGCTTCCCCTCTTTTGGGGTATCGGTGTTTTGACCGTGGCGTGGTACCTCCTCATCTCTACTGTCGTCGATAGCGTTATCTGGATTGCCAATGAACCCGTACTTATGGACATGATGGATGACGAGGTCAAACGGTCGGGTACCACTCTCTATCGTCTTATTATCGAACGGGAGCGATACCTCAATATCGGGAGAATAAGTATGCTTCTTCTCCTTCTTGTCGCAACGCTTGTTGTGCGAGAACACGCAATTGCCATCGCCGCAACCGCAAGCGGGATAGTTGGACTTGGGATTGCGGGGGTGGCGTTACGGAAACGCGGAAGTTTTCGGGGCTAGCGGACACGCCTTAGTCCTATATTTGTTGCTCTCACTTTACTCACTGCTTCATCAAAAGCTGTCACGGCTTTTTTTTCAATCGGCTTGAGTCTCAATCTTCTGTTTGGATCAAGTGATGCGCGCATCATTTTTGTCGTTGCCCTATCAAACGCTTCTTGAAATTGGGGAGGCAAGCTTTCTCGAATGTGTCGCATCTGGGTCGGTGAAATATCGGGACTTAAAGATCGAGCCATACCTCAATTATACCCCAAACCCGCACATAGAGGAGTTTAAAGGAAGTTAAAGGAGTGTAAAGGAAGAGAATAAAGATGGATCCTGAACCCCTTCGAGAAGACTCAGGGTAAACAAGTTCAGGATGACAAACAGAAGAAACTTACTGGTTGGATTTGATGTAGACGTACACGCCGAAGGCCACTGCAGCAAGGATTATGATGGTCAGGATCGTCCCGAAGACATTACCCCCTCCCCCGCCGACGACGGTAAAGGTTTTAGTCACCTGCGCCTGGCCGTCGGGTTTGGTGGCGACGATGAGCATGGATTTGGCTCCGGGAGAGAGTTTCTTCGTAAACTTGTAGCTCCACTTACCGTTTTTGTCGGCATACACTTCGCCACCGATGCCGTCCGGGTAGACGGTGATGGTTATTTTGGCATCCGGCTCCGAAATTCCGCTTATCGTCGGCGTTTGATTTGTCTGACCTTTCCTGTCGGCGAAACTCCCGACCGTAAGTGTCAACGCTCGAAGTGATTGTGATCCGGGGCCGGGCGTCA
>Ga0209542_10012879_pt1 | contig 14531 bp, 19 predicted proteins | sample RifCSPhighO2_01_FD_184028 | JGI IMG/M metagenome (GOLD analysis project Ga0209542, IMG submission 184028) | Soil microbial communities from Rifle, Colorado - Rifle CSP2_plank highO2_0.1 (SPAdes) (version 2) | ecosystem: Environmental > Terrestrial > Deep subsurface > Rock core/Sediment ...
TCACGTCTGCGACAATCACGCGCCGCGCATGTCGCGAGGCGATGTCGCGCAACGTCGGCGTAGCTCCAAGCACGAGTATCGTATCGACCGGGTGCGAGCAGGAAGACACCAATCGTTCGTAGGAGTCGCTGTCAGATTCGTGAGGCCAGAGCGGAAAGCGGCTTCTGTCTACCGATTCAATATCTGAAAAACTCACGCCACCAGACCAGATATGCGCGGTGCGGTTGCGTTCATCTTTCCACGCTGCCTCATCCCCTGTTTCGACTATGTCAGCCATATATTTCTGTTCAGAAATTGCTTACATACCCCATGCGTTTCCCTCGCGCAGTGTAGGAGATGTTTTCGACTACCTGAATTTTTATGGACACACCAGATCCCATCAGTTTTACCAATTGCGTTTGAAGTTCGCGGCTGACATCTTCCGTAATGGTGGAATGCGGGACTATCTTCATTACGAATTCAGACGGTTTCTCGTGTATGACCTGGAATTGCCGGATAACGCTCACGAACATGGGATAGAAAAACACACTGATGATATTAAATTGCGTGAATGCCCTCCCGTTCGGGAGGTTGATGAGATGTGAGTGACGTCCTTCAACGACGAGGAGGGGGAGGGTCCTACCACATGGACAGGAATCTTCGACCCAACGTCCGACATCTCCAGTATCGTAACGGAGGAACGGCATTACTTCCTGATCGAGCGATGTGATGACCACCCGACCAGTGTTTCCGCGAGGAACAGGGTTGCCCGCGGTATCGACGATTTCGACGTAAAAATATTCGGCGTTCACGTGATACGCATGTTGCGGACTCTCGCCGCACTCCTGCCCAATGACCTCAAACTCAGTGGAAACGTATTTCCCGCTCGCCCGCAATTGAAATTTCTGTTCCAAATATTCGCGCTCTCCAGGCAATAGTGTTTCGCCACCGGGGATAAATCCGAGTACGCGAGATGTATCAAACCGCGCTTCCTCGAAGATTCGCGTTAGCCGCAAAATATTTGAGGGGAATGTATCAATAATGATCGGCAGCTTCGTTTTTCTGAGCAATGAACGCACGTACACAAAGAAATCAGCGAGCGAGATATTAATATCGCGATCGTTGCGGAGCCAATAGAACAGAGCGCCCTCGAAATTCACGAAACCGAGCGGAATTGCGCCGATTGCCTTGACGACAAGCGCCGGTTTCCCGAGTGAAAACCAACGAATAAAGCGGCGGAAAGCAGCGCGCCGACCGGGAACAAGAATCGAATCAAGATAAAAAGAGAGCGGCTCACCTGTCGAACCAGAGGTTCGTACAAGCACCCGTCGAGCAACGGGTATATTCGGATTCACGAGCGACCCGCTCGTGAATCCTACTCGCACATCCTCGCGGGCGAGAATGGGCAACGCGGAAATATCTATCATCGCACGCGCACCACGGAACAATACCGACTCCGGATCGGTTTTGTCCCGCCAAAATGGCGTTTGAGACGCAGATCGCAAGATTCGGTTGAGTTTCTTGAGTTGTAGTTTCTCGAGCGATCGGACTGACATTCGCTCCGAATACTTGAGGAGAGTACTTTCTAAGCGCTCGGCTGTTTGCGCGATTTTAGCATATGATTGGTGTTCTATGCACTCGGGCACAGGTCTGCCTCCGCACATCATTCCCCTGCTCACAACCACGTTCAGACGATACAGGATAGCAAGATACAACGACAGCATGCGCACATAATACATGAGTCATTTCATGCGACAACGCCGCGACTACTTGCAAACTGAGAGAACACGCACATAATTTGCATTTATGACTCAGCAAGAGTTCTTCGAAAAAGTCTGGGAAAAGGCGGCGAATGATTTATCTCAGGTATCAATATGGCAGCGACAAGGCGGTTTCGATATCCGACCGTTCGCTCGCTCTTTGAAACTCAGCGGTTGGAGAGGAAAGGCGCTCGATATTGGTTGCGGACGCGGACGCCAGACGACGGCACTCGCTGAGAGCGGATTTGAAGCGCATGGCATCGATTTTTCCGAGACTGCAATCAGACTAGCGACTAAAGATGCAAGAAAATCGTCAGTTGCGCAAAATATCCACTTCACCGTCGGTAATGTCCTGTCTCTTCCGTATGCTGATGGTCAGTTCTCCGTCGTTATCGACAGCGGGTGCCTCCACCATATCGAACAGAGAGATTGGAAAACGTATGCGGCAGAACTTGGTCGCGTAACACGACCAGGAGGCATCTTTCGCGTCTTCGCCTGGAACCGCAAGAGTAACACGTACAAAAGACATGAGGGGAAACGCGACCCCAGCGGGTGGGTCGGCGACTCCCCTATGGGAGGAACATATTTCTTTGGTACCGATGAACTCGAGTCGATATTCGCACCCACCTTCACCACTTCGTCGCTCACCGAACGACACGGAGATAACGGGAATGTATTTATTGTTGGGATATTTCTGAAGCGATCGCTTTCCTGAAGGCAGCGACCCTTTGCCGACGAGTACCGACTGCTCGGAAGATAAACGGCTGTTCCGTAAAGGGATCAAATCCGACCCGCAATTCCTTTTCTATTTTTTGTATCCGTGCGGTTGCTGCGAGATTCTTTGGTCTGTGTATAAACGTCGCCGACTCTTTCAGCGGAATTGACTCAATCCATACGGTAAGCGTCGGGCCGATGCGGCGAGCGGCATCAAACATAATGCTACGAGATGATTCACGTACAAGTGGTGAACACACGACAATCCCTGCATGCATTTTGGAAAGAAACGGAAGCTCCGCAGCAACTTGTTTCGCAATACGCTCTCTCGCAGAGTCCGTGAGGGCAGGCATTTCTTGCGCATCGCCGCTATGTAAGAATAGTAGGCGCATCTCAAGACCGGAGCGTCCTTCCCACCCGACTGGGTAGTAGTGATAGTCGAGGGAACGCGCGAGCGCGGCTCCCAAGTAATAGTTGTCACTGCCGGGAAATCCACCGACGAAAATGATCATAGCGGCAGCGCATTATACAACACGATCACTGGGTGCATGTAAAAACTGCCAACTTACTTCCAATGGCTGACATCGATCGTAAAAAATAGGTTGCTGAAACAAGATGTGCGCTTCTTGCGTAATATGACTGGTGAATTTCATCGAAATCGAACATGAATTCACCTAGAAGCAACAAAGGGGTATGCGTACAGTTTCTTTTTTGCAAAAATCTTGCCCGGCACGAATCGTGTGCCGGGCACTGTTGTTGTCTTATCCACCTCGGGAAAGACAGTCGTTGAAGACCATTGTCGTGGAGGGGCCGTGCCCTTCGTACCTCCATCGACCTGTGACGGGGTCGCAAGTACCCCCAACCTTCACGGCACAACGCGCCTGCAACCGCCCGCAGAGGCCGCCACTGGACGGACTTTGTTTCGGCGGTTGTGTAGCGTTCGCCTGTCCGGTGCAGACCGGTTGGTTTTGCCCGCACCAAAGTGTTCCTGGATTGCCATTCAATTTCTGCACGCACTGCTTGCAAGCGGAGATGGTCGGCTTCAGTGCGCAGGGGCGGCAGTCCGCCGCATCCGCGCTGGGAACGTTGAATGCGATTGCCATAAAAATGGCGACGAGCATCGCAACAAAGCGTGATTGATTGAACGTAGTCATCGACGTCCTCCTCGATCAGGCCGCACGAGCGGCTGTTTCTTTACCATGTCAATTATACCTGTTTCTCATATATTGTCAATACTGACCTGTGTATTTCTCAAGCGAAGCTATCGAGTTGAGTGGCAGGTATTGGAGTTTTCTATTGCTCGATAAATGTTGGCGTGAGGTTCACCGTCGCCGATTGCGGAGGATACACTGTACCGTCTTGTTGTATGCACGTCGCGGTGTACACCGTTCGCTCGGTGATCGGGCTCGAATTCTGTGCACCACTCCTGCCACTCCAGGGTCCGTCGCCATTGCCTCCCGTCACCGTGCAGGAGAGGAGATTGGTCGAGCTCCAGGAGACTCGCGTCATATCATCTATCCTGAGTATCGCCGGTGCGACCGAAATGCTGAGGCTTGGCGTCCCTCCCACTTGGCACGTGCCGCTGCATGAGAGCACGCCGCAGATCGCGGTGACGGTGCACCACTGGTTATTGATACATCGTGTTCCCGGCGAACACTCAGCGACACACTGTCCGGTCGACGGATTGCGATGGAGACCAGCTTTGCAGACACACACCCCCCCTTGGCGCACCTCGCCCACGGGGCACTGCGGCGGCGATTGGTCGCAGGCATTGTTGCAGTTTGAACTTGTGTACTCCCCGCTCGCATTCACAACACATTGATTATTTTGATTGCACGTGTAGCGCTGCTCTGGAGGCGGCGAATCGCACTGTCTGTTGCAATTGGAGTTCGTGTATTCTCCGTTTGCACTCACGACGCATTGATTATTTTGATTGCAGGTATAGCGTTTTGGTTGCGAGGAACAAGCTCTGTCGCAATTCGAAGTCGTGTATTCGCCGCTTGTGCTCTGCACACATTGGTTGTTTGCGTTGCAGCCATAGCGCGTACCTGGCGGATCCTTGACGCATGCGCCATTTTTGAACGTATAGCCCGTATCGCACGTATATTCGCATTTTTTCACCGTGCAGCTCGGCACAAGCGTGCGCGAAATGTCTTCGGAGAGACCGGATGCATCGTTCGCACAAATGCTCGCATGCTGCGGTGCGCTGCCGATGCACTTGCCGCCGGATTCCGAACCCTCAAGTACCGCAGTGCACGTGGCTTTCCCACCCGGTCCGGTAACTGTGCCGCTGTAATTCCCGGTTTGCGAGATTTTTGCTGCACCTGACGCGCCGACGTACCCGATATTCCTGATATGAAACAGATCCGCATCTTCGGATGTCCACCGCATCATGGTGGAATTCCCGGTGAGCGGATTTTCGTCGAACGTGATCGCGCAGGTCGGGCGAGAACTTGGCGGCGTGTCTGTCCAGCTGATTGCGACGGATCCATTCTGACCCACGGCACCCTGCCCCGGAACCGGGCGAGGTGACTCATCGTGATTCGGTTGTTCAAAAGTGACTTGCGTTTGCTCCTCCGTCCCACCCACGCCTCCCGCGCCGACGACGACTGTCACCACAGCGCCGGGGGCGAGCTGATCTGCTGTGTACGATTTTGTAGCGCGACCGCCACTTCCGCCGGCGCCAGAGACAGCATATCTATAGACCCCGTCTTCGTAGGTTCCGTTCAGCGCGTACTCTCCTCCTGCACCACCCGCACCGCCGGCGCCTGTGGTGTTGGTATTTCCCCCGCTCGCAGTGCCATTCGCTCCATTGCGGTAAAAGCCGAAGTGACCGTATCCCTTTTCTCCACCCCGAGCTGTAACTCCCGCGAACGAAGAAGAATTACCGTCGAGTCCATCGGCTCCGTACCAAGCGTCTTGGTAATATTCGTCGGGTCCGTAGCTCCACGCATTTCCATCTGCCCCGCTGCCACCCGCGCCGTTCACCGTGACAGTGAGCGTGCCGTATTCTGGCACCGTGAACCGATACGTTCCTGGACTCGAGTAGTCTTGAGTCTCCACAGCTGCGAGCACTGCCTGCGGCAGGAGGAAGATTGCCAGTAGCGAAAACACAAAGTGGAGTACGCGCATAGTTATTGTGAGACGACGATACTGACCCGCGCAGACTGACCGTCGGAGTATGAGACCGTGCCGACTTCTGCAGCGAAGGTGTATTCAAAATATGCGCCAGATTCAAGAACAATTACCTCGGTCGAGGGTAGCGCGAGACGAAGTGTCTTCGCGGAGTTGTTGGTCCAACGCACCCGCTCCCCTGTTTGCACGGCGACGGTTGTAGGTGCGAAACCTTCCTCTGTATATGAAACGAGATAATCGAATCCCTGCTGCTCGGATACGTAGTCGGATGGTGTGGGAGGAGGGATAAGAGCGTCCGACTGCGACGATCTCGACTGCATTGTCGCTTGTACCGCGTATGCAATGGATACAAGCGCGAGGAGTCCGATGAGCCACCATAGATAGTGCGAGGAGGAGTGTTGCTCAGGCATAGTGAATAGTATACGGCACAAAACAAACACACCGCCCCAAAAGGGCGGTGTGTTTGGGAAAAGATTACGGCTATTCAGCGGGCTAAAGGATTTCACATGCACCTTTCCACCTTCAAGCGAGTGTGGATACGCTTTCGAGGGGCTCTGCAGCGCGTCGGCGCGAAGCCCGAGCGTTTTTTCACCAGAAAAAATGCGTACCCGGAGAAAGCGTATCAACCGAGCACCACCTTTACATCATCTTCACGTCAATGTTCACACCGGACGGGAGATCGATATTCGTAAGCGCTTCGATCACTTTTGCTTCGGGATTCAAAATGTCGATCATGCGCTTGTGGATGCGCATTTCGAACTGCTCGCGGGAATCCTTGTCGATAAACGATGCGCGGTTCACGGTGTATTTTTTGATATCAATCGGGAGCGGGACAGGGCCGACGACGGTCGCATTGTGGCGAGCCGCGACATCGATTATTTGTTTTACTGCACCGTCGAGGACGCCATGTTCATAGGCACGGACGCGGATGCGGAGACGGTGAATGCCGTCGGATTTTTTAGGGGCGCGCGGAGTAGAAGCAGCCGCAGTATCGGCTTTTTTCGCGCGGGGCGCGCGTTTCTTTGCTACTTTTTCCGCTGTCATAGGTCTCGCATCCGACTGTTTTCACGTCGGATAACCCGCAGAGTATGCACTATAGCGCTAGAAAACGCAATATCCGGAGTAGCGTTAGAAATGCTCGGGGTTTTCGAGGTGCATGAGCGCCATCACGACCGCGGCTTTGTTGTATTCGGTGCGGTTCGTTCGGCCTTTCGTAAAAATACCGACGAATCCCTCGTGTTCACCCAGCTTTTCGTGGCTTGTGAGACCAACCGCTTTCATCGCCTGACTACCATCCATTCCTTCATTCAAAATCTTGTCGAGTACTTTTTTCGGCCACTCGTATGCTTGTGAGAGGCCGAGGTGAATTTGTTTTCCGTCATAAATAGCACAGACCGCGACTTCCATGTAGCCCGACTTTGTTTGCGGCACAGACATAAGCCCGCTCTCTATTCCAAAACCGTAGTCGTGTCCCGCATGCGCCTGCTTCGCGCGGTCGACTGCACCAGCAACAACTTCCTCGAGCCCTTTCGGATGGCCGAATTGCTCAATCCGCACATCGACGCCGACGACCTCTGCTCCTTCGAACATCGGATAATCGCGCAAAATCTCGGCCACCGCATTCACTTTTGTTTTATTCTTTGAACCGACGCCAACTTTCATTCCGACAGCATACCACTCCGCATTGTCACTCCCGCATCACATGCAACACCCGCACATACTTAAGTATATGAGTATGTTCTCACGTTCTTAACCTGCCCGAATGACCGAATCATTCGGTCGGGCGGGGAACCCGAGAAGTTACTGCGACTCAGTCGCCCGCCTCGGGTGCGTGGGCGGGCACATGCCTCGATTGCCCTGCTACACTTATGCATAGCGCTTTAGCTTAACGATGCAACGAAGGCGGGGTCCGATGTTCATAAACTACATCAATTCCGTAATTATTGATGCATACTTCCTCGCGGAGGCGGTGCGTGTGAGCGTACGCTTCGCGATTGGTCTGAAGGCATTGCGTGGACTCCGACCGGGTGAACGCCCCAGGCATATTCGTATGCTGATGAGAAGGGGTTAGTAGCCACCCCTTGAGGCACAAAGAAAAGTCCCCCGGCGCGACGCGCCGGGGCTTTTACTTTTTGCTGACCGCGCCGCGGCATTTTGATTCCCGCTGGCAGGGAGGTCTTGGGGTTTTTAAACCGTTTCTTATTATATGGGGTCAGACCCCAATTAAAGGTGCCCAGAACTGTTCTCTGTAGTGATTTCTGTATTCAAATATGCTTATTCGCGCGAATTAGAATATAAGGAAACCCATCCGCATTTTTGGGGAAAATGATACCTGACCCTATTTATTCTAATGAATTTCCTACGCTGCGTTTTTATTCAATGACGGCCAGTCGCCGGCTATAAAGACACGTGTCAGATTGCGTGCCGTGTGGTCGTGGAGCGGTGGTGGAAATATTTCACGCAATCTCGTCTGGGCAAGCTCTGCAATTTTTTCCCTCAGCTCCGCCACTATGGGTGCATTTCCAATCAAATCTTTTTCCGGTGCCGAACGTCTCTCTTTCACAGCGGCGACATATCTTTTTCTAATGTCCTTGATTTCTGGCATTTCCATAGCATCAATATATGCATTTACTATATTTCTCAACTGCTCCCGCAGTAACGGGTTATCTTGAAGATATTGGACGAACTCTTGGTGTTTATCGATCATTGGACCTTGTATAGGCTCAACGACCGCGGCAAACCATTCGAGCCTTTCAAAAGCGTTCGTCTTCGCTACCTCCCATATTCTCTCTAACTTCTCTGGAGAAGGTCGATGTGCGCTAGATACATATTCTCGCGAGTCTTCACTGACCGTAATAGTTTGTTTCGTATGATGAGCTTCGGCAACAGTACCGAGTTTTGCAAGTTGCTCAATAGACAAAGTAGAGTCAAGAAATTCCGAGAAATCAGCTTTCGGGTCCTCAAGCACAGCGTGAGCCAGATACACGCTTGATCCAAAAAAACCGAAAGGAAACCTTGAATTACCTTTGACAAAACCGCTTACCCACTCATCTTTCGCGATCCGTTTGTTGTGTTCGACAGCATCCTGTGCGTCTGCCCGTACGGTGCGCCTCATCCGATCCAGCATCAAAATAGTATACATGACGCCCTTACTCTTATTCGGGTGAAGCTGTTTTTTCTCTAGCTCGCGCTGCCGCCCCTCCTGACAGGTGCCCGCAATTTTCTTTTCCCAGAGAACAGTTCTCTGTAGGTAGTTACTCCGGCATCGTCTCAACCGGAACCCGATACATCACAACAAATTTTTTCATGTGTATGCTCTATTGAATAGAAATCCAGTGTGCGCGACGGGGATAAACAACCGATGATAAAACAGGAAGCCCCGACGTTGAGCCGGGGCCTCGATTTCTGTACTGGTCTCAAATCAAGCTACGTATAGCGCTCGAGATTGGTCTCGCGCGTTTCCATGTAGTCCTTTACGCGCTCTTCGTTGCCGAGCACATGCTCGATTTCGCCGCCCGAGAACATGTTGCCGCCGGCTTCGAATTGCTCGGCTGCTCCTTTTGCGCGCGCCGTGATGGCGGCGATGTCTTCGTCGGAGTACTTCTTGTCTTTGATGAAGTTGTCGATGCCCGAGAGACGAAAGGCCATTGGCTGCTTCCCCATTGTGCGCGGTGCCCGACGGGCTACCTACGCGAGACTTTACGATTCAATTTGACTCAAGTCAAACTCCCGCACTTTTGTCGCTCAGAACTACAACTACAGAGAACTGTTCTCTGTAGTTACGCAATGTATTGCGCTACTATTTTCAGTTTAGCTTTCATAGGAATGGTTTAGGAATTGCTCTCCTGTTCAATTTTTTTCTTCTCCAAGCGCTCTTCGCGTTCTTCAGAAAGAACCTCTATAAGTTCCTTGAAAATTTCATCAAACTTTCTGTGACGATGCAGATTCAATGCAGGGATGTGCTTGCGATTCTCGCGACTTTCGAACTTTCGTTGCTCGACATCGGAAGCCTTTATTTGCAATGCGATCTTCCCAACATCGGTATATGCCCACATATCAATACCTTGCGCATCTTCATCAGGACGCGCTTTATCAAAAAAACCGAGCCAAGGAGGATATTGACCTGCATCGCGTCGTTTTTGGGTCTCTTCCAGAAATCGCCTTTCTGCGGCTAGACCTATGCGCTCTCCTTTATCGAGGGGTTTTATCCTCTCAACCATGAAGAAACGATACCATACGATCACAAGAAACCCCGCCGTAAGGCGGGGTTTCTTTTGCAAACGAGGGTTTGCGGTTGGCTTAAACAGTGATCTTCGTCACGACGCCTGCGCCGACGGTCTTGCCGCCTTCCCTCCTTCGCTAAAGCTACGGACGGGCGCAGCGCGGATAGCTGGTTAAACTGTAATCTTAGTTACAACGCCAGCTCCCACTGTTTTACCTCCCTCTCGGATGGCAAAACGCATTTGCTCTTCCATGGCGATTGGGGCAACGAGCTTCACCTTGAAGGTGACAGTGTCGCCTGGCATAACCATTTCTACGCCCTCCTTGAGAGTCACTTCGCCGGTGACATCCGTTGTGCGGATGTAAAACTGTGGCTTGTAACCGGAGAAGAATGGCGTGTGACGGCCACCCTCTTCCTTGGTCAAGATGTAGACTTCTGATTCGAATTCAGTGTGCGGCTTCACAGACCCCGGCTTTGCCAAGATTTGTCCGCGGTGCACATCGTCCTTCTTGGTACCGCGCAGCAAGACGCCCGCGTTGTCGCCTGCCTGACCCTGCTGGAGTGATTTGTTGAACATTTCGACTCCGGTAACAGTCGTCTTGCTGGTGTCGTGGATACCGATGATTTCGACTTCTTCGCCGACCTTCACGATACCGCGGTCGATGCGGCCGGTGACGACCGTACCGCGACCTTCGATTGAGAAGACGTCTTCGATAGCCATGAGGAACGGCTTGTCGAGTTCGCGAACCGGCTCTGGGATGTACTCATCGAGTGCTTTGATGAGTTCCATGACCTTGCCTGACCATTCATTGCCCGGTTCCGGATTCTCGAGCGCCTTGAGGCCTGAGCCACGGATGACCGGAGCATTTTTGCCGTCGAAACCCTGCTTCTCGAGCAGGTCGCGGACTTCCTCTTCGACGAGGTCGACGAGGTCTTTGTCATCTACCTGATCTACTTTGTTCAAGAAGACAACAACCTTCGGTACGCCGACCTGACGCGCGAGCAAGATGTGTTCGCGTGTCTGTGGCATCACACCGTCGGATGCTGCAACGACGAGGATTGCGCCATCCATCTGTGCGGCGCCGGTAATCATGTTCTTGATGTAGTCGGCGTGACCCGGAGCGTCGACGTGTGCGTAGTGACGAGCCGGTGTTTCGTACTCGGAGTGCGAGAGCGAAATGGTAATTCCGCGCGCCTTCTCTTCTGGCGCCTTGTCGATGTCGTCGACTCCCTTGACGCTAGCCGAATAACCATTGCCCGCCTTGGAAAGGACGTTCAGGATTGCTGCGGTGAGCGTGGTCTTGCCGTGGTCGACGTGGCCGATTGTGCCGACGTTGACGTGTGGCTTTGTACGATTGAATTCTCCTGCCATATTTTAGATAGTTTACAGCTGACAGTTTATAGTTGACAGCTAAAAACGAAATTAATAATTAATAATCGCGACACTGAGTGACCGCTCAACGTCACAGTTTTTTGCCAACGCGTTTAGGGTGCTCCTGGTAGTTCTTTTGTATTTTGCTTCGCTTCTTGTGGGTCGCTACGCCACACGAAGACAAAATTGAGGCAAAAGAATACGCACAGAGCGTGCGTGGGAGCATAGTATCAAACGAGTCCCGACCGTCAAGTTGGCGCTCGGCGCCTGCTCCGGCGGGGTCGCTATCTGGCACTGCTGCGCCAGCGCTCGGTCTCAAACTCGACAGTTCTGCGAAGACCCCGGCGGAGCAGGCGCACTCGCTAGGGGTAGGAAATGCGAAATCCTTAGATGCAAAAGATTCTCCGATCGCCGAGCGATTACTCACTGCTCAATAAACACCGGCACAACAATGACGACCGCAGGCGCAGTGTAGTCGTCTTCCACAGAATCTGCGTCAAGCCCATCGCAGGAAAGAGTGTACGTGGTTCTCTGGAAGAGTGCGCTTGTGGTGCGCTCCCCGGTAGTGCCGGTCCAGGTGTCGTCGATATCTGGGTTGTTTTCTGTCACGGTGCACGATTCTGTGTCTGTAATATTCCAGGACAAACTACTTGCTCCACCTTCTTGAACGATTCCTGGTACTGCGATGAATTCGCCTCCGTCGCTCGGAGTCGGCTCCGGTGGTGGGAGGCATTCACTCAGCTCGCAGCCATACGAACAGCTTTGTACGAGTGCGCCGGTGCAGCTGTTGCGCACATTGCCGTCGTCCGCACACCCATTGATCGGTATGCACGCGGCAGAGAGTGTAATGGTATGTGTTTTCCAACCAGACTGTGCACCACGGCTGTCTTCTGCGAGTGCGCGGAAGGTGAAGGTGCCCGGCACGCTCCACGTGTGCGACGACGTGCGGGCGGTACCACTTGATACATACCCGCTCGCCGGAACCCATTCGTCGATGCCCGTACTTGGATTCCAGTCGATACCATAGCGGAGCGTGTCGCTCTCGGGGTCGGTGCCGGTAAATGTAAATGTATACGAAACGTCCTCGATTCCGGAGGTGGGGCCGGAGATGCTCATGCTGCCAGTTGAAGGCGCTTGATTGTCGGTAAATGTGACGGTGACCGCATCGGTTCCCGATGGATTCGTACTGCCAGAACATGTCACGGTGTACGTTCTATTAGCTGAAATAGATGGAACTGTGGCTGTCCCAGATGTGGGGCTGCCGGTGCCGGTCGAAAAGTTGGTGCCGGTGCACGAAGTCGCGTTCGACGACGACCATTGGAGTGTAAACGCCGCATCCCCTTCTCTGTATGAAGTGACAGGATTAATCCCTCGCCCAGCGGTAAGGACTGCCGTCGGGGCGGGCGGGCCCACCGACACGCTCGATGTTGTCCAGGCAGAGTATGCGCCGTCGGAATCTTGTGTGCGTGCTTTGAATGTTTTGGTGCCGCTTGATGTCCAGGTGTGGTTGGTGGAGCGAACTGTATTGCTCGTGACGTATCCACTTGCGGGGAGCCACTCATCCGTCGTGCCATTGTTGTTCCAATCAATTGCGTATCGTACGGTGTCTCCATCTGGGTCTGCTGCGCGGAAAGTGTACGACCCCGCGACGTTTACTATCTGACCCGAAGGTACGGTGACGGTGGGAGCTGCAGGAGTGGCGTTCGAGACGGTGATCGTCACGGATTTGGCGTCACTCCCCCCAGTGCCTGTGCACGTCACGGTGTACGTGGTGTTCGCAGTCGGCGTGACAACACGTGTTCCAGAAGTGGGACTGCCGGTGCCGGTCGAAAAGTTGGTGCCGGTACACGAAGTCGCATTCGACGACGACCAGGTGAGGGTGGCGCTCTCTCCTTGGGTGATGCTTGTATCATCCGCAGAGAAGGTGACGGTCGGAAGCGGAGGAACCGTCACTGAAAGCGGCGAACCGTACGTGCTCCAAGAAGTGTAGTAGCCAGTCTGGGCGCGGGCATAGAAGGTGTATGTGCCGGCGGCAGAAGGGACGAATGTGTATGTTTTGGTGCCGGGATTGGTGTTGGCTGTTTTGCCTGTGCCGAGAGGAGAATCAATATTGGCATGCGTGAGCGTGTCGCCCGCACCCACCGTGAAAGTGGCAGTGATGGTGCTCGATTGTCCGATTTTGACCGTGGAGCCGAGCGAAGAAGTAAGTGTCGCGGTGGGTGCCGCTGGCGCACCGACGGAGCAGGATGAATATCCGTACGAGCCCGACAATGATCCGTTGGAACAACTTCTCGTCTGTGCAGCACACGATTGTCCGTATGCGACGGATGATGATTGGTATGCGGTAATGGAACTTCCGTGGTTCACGGTTGCGCCCCATGGTGCGGTGCAGTTGGCGGCTGAACCGACGGAGCAGGAAGAGTATGCGTATGAGCCCGACAGTGTGCCGTTGGTACACGTGCGCGTTTGTGATGTGCAGGAGGAGCCGTATGCGACCGAGCTTGATTGGTACGCGGTGACCGAACTTCCGTGGTTCACGATTGCGCCGTTGAAGGTGCATCTGGATGGCGGGAAAACAGTAATCGTCTTCGAACAGGTCACGGTGCCTCCCGCACCTGTGAAGGTACCGGTGTACGTGGTCGTCTGCTGGAGTGGCGAGGTCGTGCGCGTGTTGTTGACGGGCTCGCCTCCCCATTCGGGAGAAAACACCGCACTGGTCGCGTTCTGTGAGGTCCAGGTGATGTTGACGGTCCCCCCTTGCATTACGCTCGCATTGTTCGCCGTCATGGTGCAGGTGGGAGCTGCGTCGGTCCAGGTGATGGTGACGGAGCCGTTGCCGCCCGTACCTCCGATGCCTCCATAACGACCAAACCCGCCGCCACTCCCGCCCCCGCCCCCGCCGCCTGGAGCAGAGCCCGAAGAACCTGCGACATAGTTGCCGTTTCCTCCCGCTCCACCTCTTCCGCCGCACCCGGAGGTGCCGCCGGAGGCGCCTACCATACCAGCGGCGCCGCCTTGATAATTTCCAGCGTACCTGTTGGAGAAACTCGCTCCGCCTCCGCCTCCTCCCGCTCCGGCGCAGGATGTCGAGCCGCCTGGCTTCGCGGGCGGAAAGGGTGTTTCATTGGCACGATTATCACCGCCAGAAAGGGCTCCTCCAATTCCGCCATTCTCTCCAGTGCCACCGCTGTACGAACCGCCAGGTGCTGACATCGATGTGTTGCCTGCTTGAGCTGCCGCGAGAGAGCCCGTTCCTCCCGTTCCGCCGTTGGCAATTAAGTACGAGCCGAACGAACTCGAACCGCCGTTGTCGGCTTTAGGAACCCACGGACCAAGAATAAACGAGATC
>Ga0209542_10012881_pt1 | contig 14530 bp, 18 predicted proteins | sample RifCSPhighO2_01_FD_184028 | JGI IMG/M metagenome (GOLD analysis project Ga0209542, IMG submission 184028) | Soil microbial communities from Rifle, Colorado - Rifle CSP2_plank highO2_0.1 (SPAdes) (version 2) | ecosystem: Environmental > Terrestrial > Deep subsurface > Rock core/Sediment ...
CGAACTCTGATTACCGGATTGAAAACCCGATGTCCTAACCGTTAGACGATGGGGCCAATGTTTTTATCTTATATTATTTTTAAAAAATTCTCAATCTGGTATACTCTATCTATGCAAAAATACGCTTTTCTTGATAGAGACGGGACATTTCTTTGGGAGCCGGAAAAACCCGAAGGAGTTGACCCGCGGGAAGCATTTCCTTTCCAAACAATGAGTGAATTTAAATTCATAGACGGCGCACTTGACGGCATGCGAGCACTTGTGGATAGGGGATATAAGCTTGTAATGGTAACAAATCAACCATTTCTCGGTACCCCCCGACATCCTCAAGAAATATTTGACCGGGTAAATAAAAAGATTTACGAAGAATTGGCAAAATACGGTATTAGTTTTAGTTTTGTCATGGTGTGCCCCCATGGACCCGACGAAAATTGCAATTGTCGCAAGCCGAAAATCGGAGGATTGGAAAAATTCTTGAAAGACAACGAAGGCAAAATAGATTTTGCTAATTCCTATATGTTTGGCGACAGGTTTACCGACGGGGAATTTGCCCGGAATTTAGGAGTTCAATTCGTGAAAATAAACACAAATGAGAAGTTTAAGTTGCCATTCCCATATAATTAAATTCATTGCATTATGAAAATTTTAAAAACAATCAGAGATAAAGATTTGGGCATGGATTTCAAAGATCCGGCTGTATATGAGGAGCGTAAAGCGGCCCGGGCAATAATTTTTGATAAGAATAACAATGTCGCTCTCCTTTACGCTGTGAATAAAAGTTATCATAAATTACCGGGAGGTGGAGTGGAAGAGGGTGAAGACATTATTGAGGCATTGAGGAGGGAAGTGATGGAAGAAATCGGATGCGAAATTGAAAATATCAGAGAGCTTGGCATAATTGAAGAATTTAGAAATAAGATTTCCCGGGACCAGACTTCGTATTGTTTTATTGCCAATCTTGCTGGAGAAAAAGGAATACCGCGTCTCGAAGCAGACGAAATAGCCGATGGTTTTGAAACAATTTGGCTTAATATAGATAATGCAATTGAAACATTGGAAAATGAAAAAGACATGGAACATTATAATGGCAGATTTATAAATATGCGCGATAAGATGCTTCTTGAAGAAGCAAAAAAAATTCTTTAAAAAATATGTTTAAAAATAGAATTGATGCCGGGGAGCAATTGGCAAAGAAGCTTAAACAATATCAAGGCCAAGACACGGTGGTCTTGGCCTTGCCTAGAGGGGGAGTCATCATTGGATACGTAGTGGCGCAAGTTTTAAAATCTCCCCTGGATATCGTGGTCACCCGCAAGGTGGGGCATCCGGACAATCCCGAATACGCAGTTTGTGTAGTGGATGAAAAAGGTTCGCTTTTGTGCAATGAAATGGAAATTCGAGCCATTGACCCGCTCTGGCTCCAGACGGAAATTTTATACCAAAAGAAAGAGGCACAGCGCCGGGTCGCCCTGTATCAGGGAAAAAGGGAATCCCCAGAAATTAAGGGCAAAATGGCTATCATAGTGGATGACGGTATTGCCACGGGGTTTACTATGAGGCTCGCCGTCCGTGCGATAAAAATGCAAAACCCTAAAAAAATTATAGTTGCCGTGCCTGTTGCTCCAGCCGAGTCGTTGCTAGCGCTTAAAGATGAGGGCGCCGATGAGATTATTGTTCTTGAGCCGCCGGAAGAATTTATGGGAGCGGTCGGTTCTCATTATATGGAATTTGAACAGGTGGAAGACAATGAAGTTATAAATTTGCTGCAAAAATGCTAAAATTAAGTCTTTCGGAGATGTGGCAGAGAGGTTTAATGCACCACTTTCGAAAAGTGGCATACCGAAAGGTATCGTGAGTTCAAATCTCACCATCTCCGCAATTATTTTGTATGCAGATGCAGATAAATATCTTCCAATGCGCGGACGGCGTCGCCGGCCGCAATGTTATTCTGATGATAGAGCACATCGGTGCAGTCGCCGGCCGCCCAGATGCCGGGTATTTCGGTTTTTTGAGTTTTCGGGTCGATCTTTATTCTGCCTATCTTATCTAAAGGCAATAAATCTTTTACAAAATCGGTATTTGGAATCTGCCCGACTTCCACAAATATCCCGGACACTTTTAATTCCCCTGTTTCCCCTGTTTTCGCGTCTTTATAGATCAGGCCTTCAACGAATTTGTCACCCTGCACTTCTAAAATTTCCACATTTTTAATTGCTTTCATTTTTGGATTTTTCAAAACTTTTTCCACAGTAATTTCGTCCGCGCGGAAAACGTCGCTTCTGTTTAGGAGCGTAACGGATTTACAATATGCCAAGAGTTGCGCGGCTGTTTCAAAACCAGCATTGCCTCCGCCGATGACGGCGACATCCATGTCCGCAAACAGAGGCCCATCACAAGAGGCGCAGTAGGTGAGGCCCTTATGTTCCAGCCTATCCGCATTTTTCGCCGTTAATTTTCTCCTTCCCGATCCGCTTGTTATTAAAATTGTTTTAGTTAAAAATTCCTCGCCCGACTCCGTCTTAACTTTAAATAAATCACCCTCTTTAGATAAAGCATTCACTTTTTCTCCTTCTTTTACCCGCAAGCTTCCGCCTAGGTTTGCTAATACGTGTTTTTTAAATCCGTCAGCCAGCTCTGCGCCCGAAAGAGACACTGTGCCTATCCAGTTGTAAATCTGCTCGGAAACGACGCTCTGCCCGCCCCATTCGGCGACTATTAAAAGTGTCTGAAGTCTTTTACGGGAAGCGTATACAGCGGCCGCGGCGCCAGCCGGCCCACCCCCGATAATTATCAAATCGTAAGTCATTTGTATATTATACACTAGGCGTCAAGTTTTTTAAAATAATTTTTTTTGTTTATAAGTTTTTTAACAAAACTTTTTCCGGTACGAATTTTTTGAAGCTTAAAAAATTCTGAAATTCTCGCGCCGTCGCGCTCGAAACCCCTCCAAAAGCTTGTTTAAAAACTTTTCTTTTTATTTTTTTCGTCGCAAGAATGCCGGAACAGCGCTCCAGTCATCCGTGTCATCATCCACGATAATATCCTCTATAACATCCGTTTTCTTTTCCGTTTTCTTCATAAAATCATTATTACCCATATTGCCGTTTTTGATGCTGTTATTTATTTCTTTTTTTGCCAAATTTACATTATCTTCTTTGAGCAGTGTCTGACCGGCCGCTCCGGCTCCGCTAAAGAGGCTTTTGCGTGGCATATCGGCAGGGAAATTGGTGGCAATAACCGTAACCCGAAGTTCACCCTTTTTTAATTTTTCATCGCGGATTGTACCGAAGATTACTTTTGCGTCTTTATCAATTGATTCCGTGATTATTTTAGCCGCTTCCTGGATCTCATGGATAGTTAAATCATCTCCGCCGGAAATGGCAAAGAGTACTCCTTTTGCTCCGTGAATTGAGATCTCAAGGAGCGGTGAGTTGATGGCGGCGAGGGCTGCTTTCTCCGCGCGCTTTTCACCGGAAGCGGTGCCGATACCCATCAAGGCGCTGCCGGCATTTGACATGACGGCTTTGATGTCCGCGAAGTCAACATTAATGATGCCGGGCGTCGTAATTAAATCTGATATACCTTCCACCGCTTGGCGCAAAATATTGTCGCAACTGGCAAAAGCATCTTTAAAATTAGTGTTTTTATCGGACAATTGGAGCAGTTTGTCATTCGGGATGATAATAATCGCGTCCACTTCTTTAGACAATTCCTCAATTCCTTTCTCGGCTATTTTCATCCTGTGATTCCCTTCAAAAAAGAAAGGCTTGGTAGTGACAGCGACGGTGAGTATGCCTTGTTCCTTTGCCGCGCGGGCAACGATCGGAGCCGCGCCGGTACCGGTGCCTCCGCCCATGCCGCAAGCGAGGAATATCATATCCGCCCCTTTAATGACGTCCTGGATTTCCGATTTTGTTTCCTCGGCCGCTTTCTTCCCCATTTCCGGATCCATTCCAGTCCCCAAACCTTTGGTCAGATTTTTCCCAATATGGATTTTCTTTTCAGCCAGAGAGTGGTGCAGGTCCTGCGTGTCGGTATTCATGCAGATAAAGCTCACTCCCTTTACTTTAGAATTTATCATATGATTAACAGCGTTTTTTCCCGATCCTCCTATTCCGATAACCATGATACGGGCAAAACTCTCTATAGCTTGGTTTACTTTTGGCATAATTTTTTATACTACTATATAGTTTTTAAAAAGCAAGTTACGGCATCAGCTGTTTCATGCTTGATTTTATCGTATTTTTCAGATCCCTTAATATGTTTGTAAATGAGCCTTCGGAATAACCTTCCTGGTCTCTGCCGTAAAGTACCAGACCAAGCGCGGTAAACCAGGATGAATCGCGAAGTTTAGTTTTTGAATTGCCGAAAATTTCAGTCGTTCCAGTGCAGGCTGGAAGTTTTAGTATGGATTTGGACAATTCGCACAGGAGAGGGGTATTCGCCCCTCCGCCGGAAAATACGATTCCGGCCGGCAGGAGCCCGTTTCTCTTTATTTTTTTCAAATGGTTTTCTATTAGTTCAAAAATATCGGAAAGGCGCGCCTCAATAATTTCATCCAGTTTTTTTCCTGAATAATCTCCGGTAATATTTCCTTTTTTAAAATCTTCCGCGAGGTTAAGCGGAATTTTAAATCCCAGAGCTATGTCATTGGTAATCTCCGTTCCGCCGATAGAAAAAGTGTGAATTGAAATCAATGTCCCATTTTCAAAAATTGCCAGTGATACCGTTTCCGACCCGATAGAAACCAGAGCCACGCCGGCTATTTTTTGTTTTTCGGATAAGACAATATGGGAGAGCGCCAAAGGAGATGCGATGACGTCTATCGTTTCCACTTTAGCCAGAGCTATGACTTCAAGCAGATTTTCCAGATGTTGCACGGAATACGTGACAAAAAGGGCTTTTACTTCCAGCTTGGTTCCGCGCATGCCTTCCGGTCGGCCTAAAACCTCTTTACCGTCAAGCCGGAAAAGAATAGTGAACACCTGAATGACTTTTTTATTACCCAAATTCAGATTCTCTTCGCAGTCCGAGAGCGCCCTACTGACATCTAGAGTTGTCACTTCTCCGTCGGCCTTGGAAATAATCGCTAAACCGGAGCTTACTTCTCCGCGCAGAGTCGTACCGCCTATTGAAACAAATGCGCGCTTTATTTTTATACCGGTAGATTTTTCGGCATTTTCCACGGCAGTCTTTATTGAAACTGCCGCCAAAGCGGGGTCAACGACATAGCCGTGCCGCAGGCCCCGCGTTTCAGCCTCGCCCGCCCCGATAATCTTAGGATTTTTTTCCCCTTTGATGAATTCTCCCACTACGACTCTCGTCGAAGAGGACCCGACGTCTATTCCCACCGAAATATTTCTTATCATATGCTTCTTCTAGCTTCTCCATTATACTACTATGTTTCAAACCTTTCAAATGAAGCATTCCGTGGATAACTAAAAACCCCAACCATTCTTCAAAAGTTCTGTTGGAATTTTTAGCTTCTTTTTTTATTATCGCCTTGCATAATACAAGTTCTCCGCTCTGTTTACGCAAAGAGAAAGAAAGGACGTTGGTGGCTTTGTCTTTTTTTCTGTATGTTCTATTTATCGCTCTGGACTTTTTTTTATCCACAAAACCAACAGACAGGATGTAGTCTTTACTCAAGATATCGTTTTTTATGATTTCTATTTTCTTTTCAAAACGCATATTTACTTGGCGACCATTTTGCCGAGCTTCTTTAGCTTCTCTATTTCAAGTCTGCGGCTCATGCGCTTCAAGGCGCTATTTTTCATTTTAAGCTTTGACTCTTTGCGGAGATTATATCGGGCGCCTTTTACCTTGCGGATAATGCCTGATTCCTGAATCTTGCGCGTAAAACGGCGCAAAACGCTTGAATTATTTTCATTCGAATTTTTCTTTATTTCAATTACTGTTCTTGCCATATGAAGACAGACTATCACATAAATATGGAATTGTAAAATTTTCTTTTTTTAATTGACTTTTTTGCAAAAAAAGATAACATTCATATATGCATCAAGCTGCCGACTATATAACCAAAGAAAAAAGGAAAGCATTGGAAGCCGAGCTGGAGGATTTGAAAGGGCCCAAAAGACAAGAAATTTTAGCTAGCCTGGAATATGCCAAAATGCTAGGTGATTTGTCGGAGAATGCGGAATATCACCAAACTCGCGAAGATCAAGGCAAGCTGGAAGCCAGGATTGTAAAAGTGGAGCAAATTTTACAATCTTCCGAAACTATTTCCGGTGGGGGCGGAGATATCATTGAAGTCGGTTCCAAAGTAGCCGTGCGGAAGGAGGGAGGAAAAGAAGAAAAAACTTATATGATAGTCGGCTCCGAAGAAGCGGATATGTCCAAAGGCAAAATCTCCAACAAATCTCCTTTTGGGGAAGCGCTTTTTGGCAAAAAGAAGGGAGCGAACATTTCATTCAAAACCCCCAATGGAGTAGTTAATTACAAAATAATTAGCGTTTCTTAAGGACGACAGTGCTTTAGGCGCTCAGAGCGCCTAAAACACTGTCTACGAAAAAAATAAATGTCCTCAATTGATGAAATTAGAGATGCCAGAATAAAAAAGCTTGAACTTCTGAAAAAGAGAGGGCACGAAGCCTATCCGGCGGAGTCTAAAAGAGAGCTTTCTTTAAAAGAAGCGGCGGAAAGTTTTGACGAGCTGGAAAAAAATAAAGAGGTCAAATGGATTGCTGGCAGAATAATGTCTATTCGAGGGCAAGGTGCGATTGTTTTTATAACATTAAATGACGGCACGGGGACTTTTCAAGGTTTACTTAAAAAAGACATTATCGGTGATGAAAAATTTGATTTTTTTAATGAAGTATTTGATATCGGGGATTTTATAGAAATACAAGGGACTTTCTTTACGACCAAAAGGGGAGAGAAGACGCTGGAGGTAGCGGATTGGCGCATGCTCTCTAAAAGCCTAAGGCCACTGCCGGAGAAGTGGCATGGCCTGGTGGATATAGAGGAGAGATTCCGCAAAAGATATTTGGATATTTTAATGAATATGGAGCTTAAAGAGCTTTTTATAAAGAAAGCGAAGTTTTGGGACGCGACGCGCGAATTTATGAAAGCTAAAGGTTTCCTGGAAGTAGAAACTCCGACCTTGGAGACGACGACGGGCGGAGCCGAAGCTACTCCGTTTAAGACCCACCACAATGATTATGATTTGGATGTTTATTTGAGAATCTCAATAGGTGAATTGTGGCAAAAAAGATTGATGGCCGCCGGTTTTCCGAAGACTTTTGAAATCGGCAAAGCCTACCGCAATGAAGGCACCAGTCCGGAGCATATGCAGGAATTTACCAATATGGAATTTTATGCCGCTTATACGGACTACAATGACGGCATGAAACTGGTTCGGGAACTATATATTGATATTGCGAAAAAAGTTTTTGGCACCACGAAATTTACTTCTAAAGGCTACACTTTTGATTTAGGGGATGTGTGGATAAAGATAGATTATGCGGAAGAGATTTTAAAACAGACCGGTATAGACATACACAAAGCAAATGAAAAAGAAATGGAGAAAAAACTGAAAGAGCTTGCCGTGGAATATGACGGAGACAACAAAGAGAGGCTCATGGATACTCTCTGGAAATATTGCCGGAAAAATATCTCCGGTCCGGCTTTTTTAATTAATCATCCCACCCTGGTAGCGCCTTTGGCTAAAAAGAATCCCGACGGAAAAACAGTGCAAAGATTCCAGCCGATGTTCGCGGGAAGCGAAGTAGGAAATGGATACTCCGAATTAAATGACCCCATAGACCAGAGAGAAAGATTTGAAGTTCAGCAGAAAATGATAGATAAAGGAGATACGGAAGCAATGATGGCAGACTTTGAGTTTGTGGAGATGCTTGAGTACGGCATGCCACCTTGTTGCGGTTTTGGTTTCGGGGAAAGAATGTTCGCCATTCTTGTGGACAAACCGCTCCGCGAGACGCAGCTTTTCCCATTGATGAAGCCTAAACAGGAATAAAATAATGGAATCTAAAAGATCTCAACCAAAAAATATCAATGAGATGACTCTTCCTGAGTTGGAAGAAGAACTTAAAAGAGTTGAATTAAAAATAGTCAAAATAATTGATCCAAGTTTTACGCCTAATCTCACCACTCGCCTAGAAACACGGCGACTTGTTATTTTAGATAGAATTGAGTTTATGAAAAGGGCAATAAAATCTTAAAGAAGATAAGTTACTTAAGCAGTGAGGATTTTTTGGCGGAAATAATAAAACACGGGAAAAAGTTGCGGATTTCAAATTTTATATTCACCTCGCCGAAGAACTTTCTTAGCGGTTTGGCCATGATATGTGAATATTGATGGAAAACGATGAACATACCATCCGGTGCTAAAGCATTTTTTGTTGAAGATACCACCGTCTCGCGCTCAATTTTGGACAACAATGAAAACGGAATACTGGAAACAATCAAATCAACATTGTTAAAATCATAAGCCTTTATGTTCTGGCATACATTCTGCATCTTTCCGTCTATGACGGATAGGCGGGGGTCGGATATGGCTCGGAGCATTTGCAAAAACTTCGGGTCAATTTCTACCGCCAAAAGTTTCCCATCGGGCGGCAAACACTTGAGAAGCTCGCAGGTTAATACTCCGTCCCCGGGACCGTATTCTATTATTTGGCGGAGTGGTTTATTGTTTATGATTTCTAGAACTCCATTTACCACATAGCTGGAACTTCTGAATATGGTTCCGGTATTTTTATCCGACAACAAGGCGACTTTCATAAAATTAAAATCTTTTTTCGTAAAATATGATGTTTTCATTAATATGATTATTGTATCATATTTATTTCTAAAATGACGCCATTTGGCGGACTAAAAGTTATCCACAGGTAGGGTTTGGTGTTATTTTTCGCTGTGGTTTATACTATGTATCAAGTGGGAAAAAGTGGGAAAAGTGTTAATAAACAAAATCATGCTCATCCCGATACTAGAGCGTAGCTCAGTACGGGACAAGTCTGCGAATTAAATTATGTTGATAGGAGAATACATACATACGATAGATGAAAAGAATAGGATGTCCTTGCCGGTAAAGTTCAGAAAAGAAATGGGCAAGCGTATTATTATCACCCCCGGACTTGATTCCTGTTTATTCGTTTTCACAATTAAAGAATGGGCGAAAGTTTCAAAGAAATTAGGCAGTAGCGAAGGCGAACTCTCTTTTTTGAAATCTAACCAGAGAACTTTTAACAGAAATATGTTTGGTCAGGCGGTAGATGTGGAAGTGGATTCTATCGGCAGGATACTGATACCGGATTTTCTTAAAGAAAGAGCAAAATTAAAAAACACAGGAGCAATCATTGGAGTTGAAGATCGGCTGGAAATTTGGAATGACAAAATTTGGCTGGAGTACAAGAAGAATGCAGAAAAACAAGCAGAAGGTTTAGCAGAAAAGTTAGGCAATGCATAAGACAGTTCTTTTACAAGAAGCAATAGAAGGTTTGAACTTAAAGGATGGGGCTACCGTTATTGATGCCACATTTGGAGGCGGGGGACATAGCCTAGAAATTTGCAAGAGATACAGAAATGTAAAGATAATTGCCCTGGACCAGGATAAGGGCGTTTTTGAAAAAGCAAAAGACAAATTTAAAGATTTAGATTGCGGTGTAACTTTTGTAAATGCAAATTTTAGAGAGCTGAACCATTTAGAAAATTTCGGCGCCTTCGCCCTCGGAGACGAAAGGACAGGGAACCCACGACGCTTAAATTTCCTAAATGGTTCAGCTTCAGTTGACGCGATTATTTTTGATCTAGGTTTGAGTTCTGACCAGCTGGAGAATTCCGGACGAGGATTTTCTTTTTTGATCGATGAGCCTCTACTCATGCAAATGAAAAATTCAGAGAAAGAAAATTCTTCGGGAGAAGATGTAACGGCGAGGGATGCCGTCAATACCTGGAGCGAAAAGAATTTAGCCGATATCATTTATGGCTACGGAGAAGAACAGTTTGCAAGGAGAATAGCTCGGGGGATAGTGGAGGCCCGCAAAAAGTCAGAAATCAAAACGACTTTTGACTTAGTGAAGGTGATTGAAGAGTCGGTGCCAAACTTTTACCGCAGGGGACGCATTCATCCCGCTACCCGGACCTTCCAGGCATTGCGGATAGCAGTCAATGATGAATTAGGAGCTTTGCAGACAGGTTTGGAGAAAGGCTTTGATATGTTAAAGACCGGCGGGCGTATATCAGTCATAAGTTTCCATAGTTTAGAGGACAGGATAGTTAAAAGATTTTATAAAAACAAAGAGAATGAGGGAGTGGCCAGGCTGATAAATAAAAAAGTAATTTTACCGGGAGTAAAAGAATTGAAAGAAAATATAAGAGCCAGAAGCGCAAAGTTAAGAATCATAGAGAAAATACAATAAAAATAAATATGAAACAGATGAGTTTACAATTTAAAATGCGCATGGACCGAGTAAGTACTCCAAGCATAATTTCTAATGAAATAGAAAAAGTGCTGTTGAAGATCATTCTCTGGTCTTTTGTGGCAGTCGCATTTTGGTATGTTCTCCTTTTGGGGAATATGGTCAGTAATATTCTACAGCGTCGGGCTCTGGAAATAAATGCGCGCAATCTTTCAAATGAAGTAGGAGAGCTGGAGCTCGCTTATTTATCCACTTCCAGTAGCATTGACCTTAATCTGGCGTATACTCTCGGATTTAAAGAAACCAAGGCCAAATTTGCGACGCGGAAGTCGCTTGGCCAGATAAAAATACTGCCAAATGAAATCTAGTTTTCTGTCCAGATCCAGAATTATACTTTTTTTTGCCATAGTTTTTAGTTTGGTTCTGTCGGCCAAGCTTTTTTTGGTGCAGGTCGTGCATAATGACTCTTATTCACAGTCTGCCGACCGCCAATATGCCACACCCGGGACTAATATTTATGAACGCGGGACTATTTTTTTTCAGAGCAAAGACGGAGTTCTTATTTCCGCGGCTACCCAAACCACCGGATTTAAAATAGCCATAGAGCCCGCTAAAATCACTGACCCCGAAGATATTTATCAGAAGTTATCGGCAATCATAAATCTATCTCACGATGATTTTATAAATAAAGCCGGTAAAATTGGCGACCCATATGAAGAGATCGCCAACCATCTCTCCAAACAAGAAGCTGACGCAGTATCTCTCTTAACATCTTCTTTGAAAATTTCCGGCATAAATATTTTTAAGGAAAAATGGCGCTTTTATCCCGGAGGCAGTCTAGCTTCTCATGCGCTCGGATTGGTAGCATACAAAGAGTCGGAGCTGGGTGGGCGCTATGGCTTGGAAAGGCAGTATAATAAAGAGCTCTCGCGTAATGTTAATAATCCTTATGTGAATTTTTTCGCTGAAGTTTTTTCCAATATAAACAAGACTTTATTTACCGGCGAGATACGGGAAGGCAATGTGCTGACTACTATTGAACCCCAGGTTCAAAGTTTTCTGGAGAAAAAGCTCCTGGAGGTCAAGGAAAAATATCAAATTGATTCTGCCGGAGGGATAATAATGAATCCGGCCGACGGGTCTATCTATGCACTTTCAAGTCTGCCTGATTTTAATCCGAATGATTTTTCCAAAGTGAAAAACATTTCAGTCTTAGGCAATCCGCTGGTGGAAAATGTTCTGGAATTCGGCTCCGTAGTCAAGCCTCTAGTCATGGCCTCTGCCCTTGATGCCGGAGTTGTAACACCGGAGACGACCTATGATGACAGGGGCTCGGTAATTGTTGAAAAAAAAGAAATATTTAATTTTGATAAAAAAGCGCGCGGTGTCGTCAATATGCAGGAAGTTTTAAATCAGTCTCTCAATACAGGGATGGTATATGTGGAGCAAAAGCTCGGCAAAGAAAAAATGCGCGAGTATCTCCTCTCTTTCGGCATCAAGGAAAAAACCGGGATTGATTTACCGAATGAAACAAGCGGACTGGTGGGCAATTTAAACAGTCCCCGTGAAATTGAATATGCCAATGCCGCTTTCGGCCAAGGCATAGCTCTTACTCCTGTTGAAATGGTCCGGGCGCTCGCCGCATTGTCAAACGGCGGGAATTTAATTGTACCCCATCTTGTCAAAGAGATAAGATATAGTGATGGCAGTTCAAAAGAAATGCTCTATCCGACGACGCGCGCAAAAATAAGCAAAGAGACGGCGGAAATAATAACCAGAATGCTGGTGACAGTTATGGATAAAGCGATCAAGAGTGGCAAAGCCAAATTGGATCATTTTAGTGTGGCGGTCAAAACCGGTACGGCGCAGGTTGCGGACAATACCACCGGAGGATATTATGAAGACAGGCATACCCATTCTTTCGTCGGTTATTTCCCGGCTTATGATTCGAAGTTTATTGTTTTTCTTTACGCAATTAATCCGAAAGGTGTGCCTTATGCCGCGACGACCTGGTCTGATCCATTTTTGGATATTACGAAATTTTTATTAAATTATTATGAAGTTCCGCCGGATCGGTAAAAGGAAATGAATCCCGTTAGAAGCCGCGATCGCAATTAAAAAACAAACAAAAACATGAAATCAAGAATTGGAAAAACTAATAAAATAATATGTCATATACGCGAGTTGATCGCGATCTGCTTCTAAACGGGATGAAAATTATTTTCAAAAAAATTATAGCTTATATTTTGCAGATAGAGTCGCGCTTGGTGCTTTCCAAATACAAGCCGAAAATTATCGCCATTACCGGAAGTGTCGGCAAAACTTCCACCAAAGACGCGGTCTATGCTGTTATTGCCAGATTATCGTATGTCCGTAAAAGTGAAAAAAGCTATAACAGCGAGATAGGATTGCCACTTACTATTCTGGGTATTCCAAACGGATGGAACAATCCTTTAGCCTGGCTCACAAATATTTTTAAAGGTTTATGGCTTGTCATCTATCCTCATAAATATCCCAAATGGCTTATTCTGGAAGTGGGCGTGGGTAAAGCAGGCGATATGAAGCGCACCGCTTCGTGGCTCAAAACGGATGCGGTCATTATTACCGCTATCAGCGAAACCCCGGCGCATATCGAATTCTTTTCTTCCAGAGCGCACTTGATAGAAGAAAAAAGCAAGCTTGTAAAAACTTTAAAAAAAGACGGACTGCTGATTTTAAATGCCGATGATGAAGACGTGCTTGGGATGAAAATAGATAAGCATCACATCATAACTTATGGTTTCAGAAAGAGTAGTGATATTTTGGGTTCCGGCGATAGTATCTTATATGATAATGCGGGCATTCCGGAAGGGATTATTTTCAGAGTGGATGAGGGCGGAAATAGTTTTCCGGTTGTGATAGAAGGCGTCTTCGGCCGAAATCATGTTTATGCTTCTCTCGGGGCGCTCGCTTTATCTTCAGGCTTGAAATTTAATATGCTTTCAGCGGTGGAAGCGTTAAAAAATTATGATATTTCTCCGGGACGCATGCGACTCTTGCCGGGGATAAATGAGATCCTCATTATTGATGACACTTATAATGCCTCTCCTTTTGCCGCCCGGGCGGCGCTTAAAACCCTGGGTGAAGTAAAAGGCAAAGAAGGTCAGAGCAGGAAAATAGCTATTTTGGGCGATATGCTCGAGCTCGGACGCCATACACAGGAAGCTCATAGGAATATTGGCAAGATTGCCAAAGAATATATTAAGGTACTCATAGTCGTCGGTCCTCGGGCGCGTACCATCAAAGAAGGCGCATTAGAAGCTGGCATGGAAGAGAAAAATGTTTTTGAATTTCCGGACTCACGCCAAGCGGGGGAATTTATAAAAACTTTTGTGCAAAAGGGTGACTTGGTTTTAGTAAAAGGCTCGCAAGGTATGCGCATGGAGCGCGTGACGGAAGCAATACTTCTAGACCAAGAAAACAAAAATAAACTGTTAGTTCGTCAGGACGAAGAGTGGAGAAAGAAAAAATAGAATTAAATTTCTCCAATAATGTCTATAATCCATTTTTCAAGCTTTTTTACCGCTCCAGACAAATGGGGGTATTTTTCCGTGTGCTTTTCTATCCATAAACGGATCTTGGGAGAATAAAAAGAAATTAGAATAATGCCGACCGCCAATAAAATAAAGCCCTGCACAAAAGGGAGTACGGAACCTATTAATCCAAGCAGTATGAAGATAACGCCGAGAGTTAAAATAAGGGCTCTTTTTATTTTCTTTTGCATAGGTATATTTTAACACATAAATTCACAAAATGCTTTGGTGACCTTACCGAGAATCGCACTCGGATTCCAAGCTTGAGAAGCTTGTGTCCTAACTATTAGACGATAAGGCCGTACAGAATAATATAACATTTTTAGTAAAAAATTAAAATAATTTTATAAAATTTTTTTCGCCCTAAAATGCAAAAATCTCCGAAAGTACAGAGACGTTCGAAGATTCGTTGATGTTAGAGCAATCGGTGCTCTGCCGTAGCCATAAAGGCCGATGTACAAATTTGCGTCCCCGCCCCATCTTGATGCCGATGGGGCGGGGAGTGAAGATGGGCTATTTCCCGCGTTTCCTAAGAGCCCTTTTCCACGCCCATTCAAG
>Ga0209542_10012883_pt1 | contig 14529 bp, 20 predicted proteins | sample RifCSPhighO2_01_FD_184028 | JGI IMG/M metagenome (GOLD analysis project Ga0209542, IMG submission 184028) | Soil microbial communities from Rifle, Colorado - Rifle CSP2_plank highO2_0.1 (SPAdes) (version 2) | ecosystem: Environmental > Terrestrial > Deep subsurface > Rock core/Sediment ...
TGCACTAGGCTTCCAAGGGATTTTCTGGATCTGGTTCGGCTCGTGGCTCACCTCGTGGGCGATAGCCTTCCCGACGCTCATTGCAGTCCTGCCGTTCGTGCGGCGTTGGACCTCCCTAATCGTCGAAGACCCTCACAAGCAAACTTGACTTCGAAGTCTACCTGTTAGATTGTTCGCCTCGCGCCCTTGAGGCGCGATAATTGCATCGAGAGGTGGAAAATGCGAATCGGATCACTGAACGGCAAGATTGCCGTTGTGACGGGCGCAAGTCGCGGTATCGGACTGGCGATCGTCAAGGAACTGTTGTCGCACGACGTGAAGGTGGCAGGCGTCGCTCGGACCATCGAGTCGGCGTCGCGAGTCGGGGAGGAACTGAAGCAGCTGAACTTCCTCACCGACTATATGCCGATCGCGGCGGACGTCTCGAATCCAGAAGAAGTCGAGGCCGCCGCTAAGCGAACCGTCGAGCACTACGGCGGCGTTGACATCCTCGTCAACAATGCCGGCATCACGCGCGACAACTTGCTTATGCGAATGAAGCCGGAGGACTGGCAGCAGGTGATTGCCGCGGATCTCAACGGTCCGTTCTACTGGACGAAGTATCTCAGCAAGGCCCTGCTCAAGTCCTCTCAAGGCCGGATCGTCAATATCGGCTCGGGCGTTGGGCTGACCGGAAATCCGGGCCAAGCCAACTACGCCGCGGCAAAGGCCGGGCTGCTGGGATTCACCAAGACAGTGGCGCGCGAATTCGCCACGCGCGGCATCACCGCCAACCTGGTGTGTCCCGGCGTCATCGAGACCGACATGACGCGCGACGTTATCGCCAAAGGGGGCGACAAGCTCCTCGCCGAGATTCCGATCGGGCGTTTCGGCAAACCGGAAGACGTGGCGACGCTCGTCGCGTTCCTGTGCTCTGCCGAGGCGGGCTACATCACGGGTCAAGTGATCCCGGTCGATGGTGGCGCCACCATGTGATGGACGAACTCGCGCTCATTATCGTGATAGACGGACTGTTCCGCCCATCACCGCGACCCCGGCCGCGCACTGCCGGGGATTTTTTTTGTTACACTTGCAGTATTGGCCCAGACTCGAATGTGTTTAGAACGATAAACGGGGTGCTTGGGCGTGAACTCTGGGTCCAATTAAGTATGATGCCACTGCTGAAGAAGCCGAGTGCTTGGATACCGATAGCGATCCCGCTTCTCTTTATTGCGTACATCGTTATCATCATCTCTTTTTTCGGGGTTGTTCGAGAGAAGGATGAGGGCGTGGACGCACACCTCTTTCAGCTGTGGCTAATTCTCGAGCCCTTTATGCTTGGATACTTCGCCCTCACGTACGTACCGCGCGAGCCAAAAAATGCGCTCATTATTCTCGCACTCCAGGCAGTCGCCGCGCTCCTTCCCATATCCGCTGTTTTCTCTCTCGGATTATAGCCGCTACTCGGTTTTAGCTTCCTCGGGGTCCGAATTTTTCTCGTGTTTTCCGTCGGCGCAGTTGCACTCTTCTAAAGGTTGCCCGTGTTTGGGGCAGTCCTTCGCTTGGCACACACCGGGCTTGTCGGACACGCCCTCACACCCACCCGTGCAAATATGGTGCTTCATGCGTGCAGTGTAGCACGCGCTACTTCACTTTCGACATGCAACGCAAACAGGATGTCTGCTCCTCCCTCGTCTTGATGTATTTGCCGCCGCACTCACATTCGAGCACAACGACCTCCTCGACTTTGTCGATCCATTTGCCGTCCTTGAAAAAGTTTTTTGACATACTGGTTACTTGTAGTGAGTTTGCTTGTGGTGAGTTTATCGAACCATCGAACTAGTCGATGAAGGTTAGTGCTTTGCCGCGTTTGCCAGCTCGGCCGGTGCGTCCGATACGGTGTACATAATCCTCGTAGGTGGTCGGGATATCGTAATTGATGACGTGGCTCACATCGTCGACGTCGATACCGCGCGCCGCAACGTCCGTCGCGACCAGTACCTGCACACGGGAATCCTTGAAGAGGGAAAGGGCCTTTTGGCGTTTGCTCTGGTTTTTGTTGCCGTGGATGGATTCGGCCTTGAAGCCCCGCTCAGACAAGTTTTTCGCGAGCTTCTCGACGCCGTGCTTGGTGCGGCCGAAGACCAGAACCTTGCTGAATTCCGACTGTGTGAGAAGGTCGTGCAATACGTCTACTTTGTTTTTTCCGTGCAGACGCACTACGTCCTGCTCGACTGTTTTCGCGGTGTCTCCCGTCTTGACCGAGATCATGATCGGGTCCTTGAGAAAATCCCCGATGAGTTTCTCGATATCACGCGAGAGCGTGGCGGAAAAAAAGAGCGTTTGGCGCTTCTCGGGCATGAGGGAGAGTATCTTGCGCATGTCGTGAATGAAACCCATGTCGAGCATGCGATCCGCCTCGTCTAAGACGACTGTGCGGAATTTCGAGAGATCGAGAACGCGGCGCTCGATGATATCCTTGATGCGCCCGGGAGTTCCGATTACGAAATATGGGTCCTCTCGCAGGCGCCGTATTTGCGGCCCTATCGCGGCACCGCCGACGACACACACGGAAAGCAACCCCGAGCCGTGAGAAAAACCCTGATATTCCTCTTCTATTTGAATGGCGAGTTCGCGCGTCGGGACCATGATAAGGATGCGCTCCGTGCGGTCTTTGACTATCTTGTCGAGAAGGGGAATGAGGAACGCCCCCGTCTTGCCCGTGCCGGTGTTCGCGATGCCGACGATGTCGTGGCCACGAAGCGCGTGTGGAATGGCCTTGTCTTGTATCGGAGTCGGAGTCGTGTACCCCTTTCTTCCGATGTTGTGCTTGATGCGCGGGTCTATAGCGAAGTCCATGAATGAGTTCGTTGGCACAAAGACTTCCACCGCCTCAGCGAGCGACGACTTATTGATGAAACGGGAAACGTCGATGCGATCGCCCTTCGGGGCGCCGCGACTGCCGCCGCGTCCACGACTGTACGAATTACGGCTGAACGAGCGCCCGTGTCCGCCGGAAGCGTGTCCTCCGGGAGAGGAAAAACGTCGCCCGTGCGTGGGCGCACTCCTGTGTTTGTAGTGAGTAGTCATATATGCCCGATGTACGGGCAATGGCCTAAAGGCCGTTAAATTTGTCGAACGTATCTCGGGATGGGTTCACCCTAGTACTTTGGGTGGCCTTGGATGTCCCAAGACGAAAACCAATAGAGAAAGTCAGACAGGCGCAACAATATCAGATATGCGGCATTTGTCAATCTTTTCAGTCTTTATAGAACCGTGATGCCGAACAAAAGACCGACGAGGTATGTTATCGCCATCGCGAGCGCCCCGCCGGAGACGACGCGTGCGACGGCGCGCGGCACGTTGGCCCCTCCCACCCGCGCACTGAGTGCGCCGGTTACTGCGAGAATGAAAAGTACAGAAACGAATGCTACCGGTATACGGATCGATGCAGGTGGAAGGACCATCGCCAGAAGCGGAAAGATAGCGCCTCCGATAAAGGAGAGAGTAGAGGCTATCGCAGCGTGAGAGGGATTCGTCAGATTCTCCGGATCTATCCTCAATTCCGCGTCGACATGCGCCGCAAACGCGTCGCGTTCGGTCAACTCTTTGGCGACGATGGTGGCCGTCTCCCTGCTCAAACCTTTCTTCTCATAGAGCGCGACAAGTTCCTCCAGCTCCTTCTCTGGAGAATTCTTGAGCTCGACTCTCTCTCTTTCTAAAAGCGCTCTCTCTGTATCCCGCGAACTGCTGACAGAGACGTATTCGCCAACCCCCATAGAGAGCGAGCCGGCGATCGTGCCCGCGACACCTGTCATGAGTATGATCGGATCCGAACTTGTTGCGCCAGCTATGCCGAATATCAGCGCTCCTATGGACACGATCCCATCGTTCGCGCCCAAAACGGCAGCACGCAGCCAGTTGAGTTTCACCGTGTGATGGGCTTCGTGCGGTTCGAGTTCGTCCATTACCGCGGATAATACATCGTAGTAGCGCGATATACCATATGCACACCTGCTGGTTATGGGTCATAGGTCGGCTATAAATATCGGTATAATTTAACGAGATTATTCGAGACATGATTAATAACTCTAAAACATGAAAAGCAAAAAAAGTGTCATAGTGGTCGCGCTTATCGTCCTCTTTGCGGTGATAGTCTATTATCGATTCTTTGTAAAAACGGTCCAGACGAATACCGGTGCAGAGCAAACGCCTACAACAGAATCCAATCCGGCTGTTTCAAGAGAGGTAAGTGCGCTTGCTACATACAAAACGCCCAAGGGCGAAGATACGGTGCGATTCACCCTCACTCTAGATGCCCAAGGAGTTGTCGTAGGTGTCAAAACAACGAATGCGCTGAAAAATGATGAGGTCACTGAAAATCTGGCGAAGTTTTCTCAGGGTCTACTGCTTGTCATCAAGGGGAAGAAATTGAGCGAATTACAGGCTGTCGATCGTGTGGGCACGTCTTCGCTCACAACAGACGCTTTCAATGGTGTGCTGGATGAATTGAAGGCTCAGTTAAAGAGTTCATAAATGGAAAAGGCGGATACGGAGTTCTCCTTCTCTGGAATAGGAACCGCTTGGAGCGTCGTCACTGACGGCTCGGTCCTAGCTGAGGATGCGCGGAGCGCGGTCCTTGCATTCGTAGACGGTTTCGACAAGCGCTTCTCGCGCTTTATCGAGAGTTCTGAGGCCAATGCCTTTCGAGACGCTGGTGCGGGCGACTATCCCATTTCAAAAGAGTTCGCGGTCTTGCTCGCTAAAGCAGACGACTTGCGCAAACTGACCGACGGAGTGTACGACCCTGCCGTGGGCGGCCTCTTGGAGCGCGCCGGATACGACGCCACGTACCGCATGAAGCCGCTTCCGAATACCGAAGAATTTGTTCTGCCGGCATGGAAACTGGTAGCTCAAACGCTGACTCTCGACGGCCCCGCGGTCTTCGACATTGGCGGCACGGGAAAGGGATATTGTATCGACCGTGTCGCCGACATCGTGCGAAGTTTTGGCCACGGGCATTTTTTGGTCGATGGGGGAGGGGACATCTTCGCCACGACGAAAGCGGGCGACGCGCCGTGGAGAGTTGCTATCGAGTATCCGGGGAAACCCGATATGGCCGCGGGTCTGGTGGAGCTTAAAGATCAGGGACTTGCTGTTTCTGACGGATTTCGCCGTCGGTGGGGAAAGTGGCATCACCTTGTACATCCGCAATTGAAAAAACCTGTTGAGCGTGTGGCGGGCGCCGCGGCCGTCGCGTCGAGCGCGTGGGATGCCGATTGCGCGACCTCGGCGCTCTTTTTTGCCGCGGGCGAGCGGTATCCTGCCATCTCGGAATCTTTCAAAGCCAGCTACCTGGTCTTCCAAAACGATGGAATGACAAGCGTGAGCCCAAATTGGAAAGGGGAATTGTATTAGGGAAACATTGAGACGCTTACGCATCGGGCCCAACTGTTACTGGCTCCGGGGGTGGGATTCGAACCCACAACTTACTCCTTAACAGGGAGTCACTCTACCATTGAGTTACCCCGGAATATAAAAGAACTCCGAAATTATACACAGAATTAGCGCCCTAACAATCTTCTTCGGGAAACAATTTAGGGTCTGTTGTGGCGCATCGTGTCTATCGCCCATGTGTATTCGATGACGAGGAAGGGAATCCATTGCCACTCCTGTATATAGACGAAGTAGATACTGCCGACCGCGACCGCGACCGTGTTGATGATGAAAAAGGCGATGTCGAACTCCACTTCGTGCCGCGAGGAGGGCAGGTTGTTGGTGACGTACAGAAGCCAATCTTTTGGTGACATGTCGCAATTGTAGTCGAGTTTCTCCCAAAGGAAAGACTTGTGAGGTATGATGGACGTATGTCTACGAAAACAACGTTCATCATGGTTATCCTGCTCCTTGTAGCGCTCGGCATTGTTGCGTATGTCGTGCCGCGCGGGTCAGCTACAGGGCCGGTAGCCTGCACCACGGAAGCGAAGCTGTGCCCCGACGGCTCCGCCGTGGGTCGCACAGGGCCCAATTGCGAATTTGCCGCGTGTCCCTCGGGGGACTCGGGAGGCACTGCAAACGCACTTGCTATCGGTGCGAGCGCGACCATCAACGGTACGACTATCGGCGTACTTGATCTCACTGAAGATAGCCGATGCCCGGTGGATGTGCAGTGCATCCAAGCCGGCACTGTGCGCGTACGCGCCTCTATTGATACCTATGACAAAGCTTTTACGTTCACGCTTAGCAAGCCACAAGTCGTAGGCGATGCGACTATCACGCTCGTTTCAGTGATCCCCGCACAGAAATTTTCAACGCAGACTGTTCAGTTGAGCGACTACAGGTTTACGTTCACGGTGTCTGAGGCGTCTAGGTAAGCGCAGGGCATTGTATGATTTCCTTATGATGCATGAGATGGGGGAGCAGCCCAAAGTGGCACCCGGTAATTTAGACGATGCCCATAAACACCGTCTCAAACTTGCGGCCAAGATGGATAAGAATTGGCGCACACTTCTGCAGAATCACGGCGCAGATGAGCGTGTGTGGGCGAAGCTCGGGCCGGAGGAGCTGGAATACATGCATACGAAGATAGAGGGTTGGATAAAGACATGTCAGGATGAGTTGGCCGCGCGTCCTTCGCCTCCGAAGAAAAACAATATTGTCGATGAGTGGTCGCACACCCTAACTTTCCAGAATGAAAGAATCAAGGAACTGATAGACCAAAAGAGGGCGGTTACATGATTTGATGTTTCGTGTCCTCTCTGTTTGTCCAAGAGCGAAGCGATTAGCCACAAACAGCAGTCACTAAGCGCTTGAGTGTACCGAAGCGAAGATGTGTGGGATAATTTTCTGAATTATGAAAAAGCCGGGGAACAATTACGCGTTCATCGACAGCCAAAATTTGAACTTGGCAATTCGTGATCAAGGCTGGCGTCTTGATTGGCAGAGATTCCGCGTATATTTGGAGGAGAAATACGGTGTCACAAAAGCTTTCCTTTTCATCGGGTACGTAGAAGGCAACGCCGAGTTGTATACCGCGCTACAAGACGCGGGTTTTCTCTGTGTATTCAAACCGACCCTTACCTATAAAGACGGCACGACAAAAGGGAATTGCGATGCGGAACTCGTGCTTCAGGCAATGATTGAGTATGTAAACTACGACAAAGCAGTCATTGTTACCGGCGACGGCGATTTTTATTGTTTGGCAAAGTATTTCGTAGAAAAGCACAAACTGGAGATTGTGTTGGTGCCAAACAGATTCAAATTCTCAGCCCTGTTAAACTTTAAGATCGTGCGCCCGCACCTTAGATTTATGAATGATTTGAAGGACCGATTGTCCTATACAAAGAAAAGGCCCCACAAGGACGGAACCTTGTAGGGTTATCTTTCCCGTTGGTGATTCACAACCATTATAGCCACACGCAGGTGAAAATCAAGTGAAATAGGCTCGCGCTGTGGATTTGGCCAATTATGGCCCAAATCCAAGATGTGTGGGAGGATTTGGAGAATGGGAAAGCGATACAAAGTCCGCTCGGAAGTGGTGCTCTGGCCGGGAGCGCAGGGTGCGTGGCATTTTGCGTACGTCGATAAAAAACAGTCCGAAGTGATACGCAAGCACTACACGGGGCCTCCCAGGGGATTCGGCGCGGTGCGCGTCCGGGTGCAAACAGGAAAAACAGTGTGGGAAACATCCATCTTCCCCGACAGCCGCTCGGGCGGCGTCTACATTCTGCCCCTCAAAGCTCAAGTCCGCCGCGCCGAAGGCATCGAGGCAGGCGACACCATCAATTTCACCCTCGACATCCGTCTCTAGCCTCACGTTCCCCAAGTTGAATATTTGATGGGGTGACCGAGATGCAGAGCAAATGTGTTCGAGCGAATACCTTTATTGTTCTATCCACAGGTCAAAATCCGCCGCCCACAGGAGGGGCTACAATCAAATCACCGTAGTCTTTTTTAACTACACATATACATGTCCAATGAGCGAAAAACGGAAGGAATTGTAAGAGATCATTTCAGGGGATTTGCTGATGTAGTCCTCATAGAGGAACAGTCTTCTGACAATCCTAAAATTAAGAAGTTGCTTTCTACGGCCTCTAAGGCTGGCCTTGGTGCTGGTTACCCGGAGTTCATAATACAGTTAAAGCAAAATTCAGATTTAGTAATCGTTGTTGAATGTAAGGCAAGTATTGCCAAACACGAAAGTGTTAAGCGCGATAAACCAAAAGAGTATGGCGTAGACGGCGCACTCTTATACTCAGCGTATCTTTCAAAGGATTACGATGTTCTTTCTGTTGCCGTGAGTGGTGAGACGGAGAGTGCTTTAAAAGTATCTCATTTTCTTCAGCTGAAGGGAGAAAACGTAGCTATTGAAAAGTTTGGTAATAAACTCCTTGCGGTTGAAGATTACTTGGAAGGTTACATAAAAAGTCCGGAAAAGTTAAGACAGGATTACGATAGTCTAATTGTTTTTTCGAGGGATCTAAATAGAAAATTACACAAGAATAAGATTCTGGAAAGCGACAGGAGCCTGCTCATTAGTTGTATCCTTATTGCGCTTGAAAACACAGCCTTTCTCAAGTCTTACAAGGATTATGCAAGGCCAGAAGACCTGGCGAAATATTTGGTTGATACAGTTGTAATGCAATTCAAAAATTCAGGGATCCAAGATAATAAGCTGGACATAGTAAAAAGTCGTTTCGATTTTATAAAAACCGACACGTCTCTTTCAACGAAAGAGAATGTTCTTAGAGACGTAATTAGTGACATAAATGAAAACATAAACAAGTTCATTAAAACTCATGAATATTTTGATATATTAAGCCAGCTTTATATTGAGTTTTTACGATACGCGAATAGTGACAAGGGGCTGGGTATCGTACTCACACCTCCGCATATTACAGAGTTTATGGCAAAACTTGCTCAGGTTAATAAAAATAGCGTTATTTATGATAGTTGCGCAGGGACTGGGGGTTTTCTCGTTAGTGCAATGAACCTAATGGTAAAAGATGCTAATGGAGACTCGGAAAAAATAAAAGAAATCAAACATCGACAGCTGATTGGTGTCGAATATCAAGCAAATATATTTGCTCTTGCTTGTTCAAACATGTTCATTCATCAGGATGGTAAGACCAATATCCTCAACGGCAGTTGTTTTGATGAGGAGATCATAAAACAGATCAAAAGATTCAGTCCTACAGTAGGACTACTGAATCCGCCGTATAAGACTGATAAGGATGATGTCGAAGAACTTGAATTTGTTTTAAATAATCTTGAGACCTTGGAGCAGGGCGGCAAATGTGTGGCTATAGTTCCGTTGAACTGCGCGCTCGCTCAATCTGGGGCTATTTTTGAATTAAAGAAAAGACTTCTACAACAGCATACTCTCGATGCCGTCCTCTCAATGCCTAACGAACTCTTCTTTAATTCTAAGGTTGCCGTTGTTTCGTGCATCTTGGTATTAACAGCTAAACGACCTCACCCTAAAAATAAGAAAACCTTCTTCGGCTATTTTAAGGATGACGGGTTTGTAAAACGAAAAAATAAAGGACGTATCGATCTGTTTGGCCAATGGAAATCTATCGAAGAAAGATGGATTGATGCTTATCTTAACGAGGAAAATATTCCGGAAATCAGCGTCAATCAAGTGATCTCTCCCGGTGACGAGTGGTGCGCTGAAGCATATCTAGAAACAGACTACTCGAACATTTCTGAAAAAGACTTTGAACAAGAGATAAAGAAATACGTCTCCTTCAAAATTAAATCCCTATGAGACTCGCACCGTTAAATACTATCTTTGATATTGAATATGGTAGCCAACTTGATCTCAACAAGATGGAATTTAAAGAAGATGGGGTTAATTTTGTTTCAAGGACTAGAAAGTCCCTTGGGGTTGTTGCTCGGGTAGAAAGGTTACGCAGCACCGAAGCTTACCCGGCAGGGTTAATTACGGTTACGCTTGGCGGGACGTATTTGCTTAGCGCTTTCGTTCAACAGCAAGAGTTTTACACCGCCCAGAACGTCAAGGTCCTAACTCCTAAACGGAAGATGGACTTTAAAGAGAAGATTTTCTACTGTCTAGTAATAAGTAAAAACAGATTTCGGTACACTTCTCACGGGAGAGAGGCGAATATATCACTGGATACATTGCTTGTTCCCGCGGAAATGCCGGCTCGTTGGGGAAAATTATCCCTTTCCAAGTATGATGTGGATCCAGACCCTTTACTAAACAAGAAAGTCGGGCTGGATACCTCTGAGTGGTCTTACTTTGATTTAGTTTCTCTGTTTGATGTTTCCGCCTCACAAGATGAACTTATAGATCAGTTAACGCCTACCGGAAAGACGCCGTATGTTACTTCTTCTGACGAGGACAACGGAGTCACTGACTTTGTGGAAGAGCCGGCAACAAATCTTGCGGGCACAATAACTGCAAATAGAGGTGGCTCAGTGGGATTTTTTTACTATCAGCCGGTTCCTTATAAGGCGACCCCAGTTGATGTGAGGATTCTAACGCCAAAGTTTCCAATGGGTGTTTATCGGGGATTGTTTCTAAAGACAGTTCTTCAACTCGAAAAGTACCGTTTTAATTACAGTAGAAAGATGGGAACTGGACGTCTTAATACGTTAAAAATTAAATTACCTTCGCGAAACAACGAACCCGACTGGGACTTCATGGAGAGTTATATAAAATCTTTACCCTATTCGAGAGCGCTGTGAAGAAAAAGGGATTGGAATTGAAATTAAGGAAAGTGGGGTCAGAGAAAAATGGTGGGAAAATGGAGTCAGGTACCGCTCACCCCGGACTGACTCACGGCCAACACTGAAGAGTAGAAATGGGGTGTAGAATGGGGAACATGGAGCAAACTATCGTTGGGTTCGTTTTGCTGGTGTTCGGGGGGTTGAATGCCGTGAGGCCTGAAATAATGGTGCGTTTTCAGGTCTGGAGCCAGCGCGTCATCATGGGCGCGCAGTACATTCCAAGTGAGCGCACATACACAGTGATACGTTTCTTCGGGGCATTTTTCATCATCCTCGGCCTTCTAGTGATAACAGGCGCTATCAAATAGTCCGGTGCTATATTCACTGCGTTCATTTAACCGGCGCTCGCTCGGAAGCGCTAACACTCCGTGTTATCGCTTCGCTCGCCTCGCTGGGTTATAATCGCTGAAATGAGGAACGCCCTGGTGGTCGTGGGAATAGGAGCACTTGTCATCATTATCGGCATTTATGTTATCAAAATAAAGAACGTGTCTTCGCCGGACGGCGGACTATTTATGTCTTCACTTTCACTTACCAGCCCCGCTTTTGCGAACGGCGCCTCGATGCCTTCGCACTTCACGTGTGACGGGGCCAATTCGAGCCCCGGGCTTTCGATATCGGGCGTGCCGGAAGGAGCGAAAAGCCTTGCGCTTACAATGGAAGACCCAGACGTGCCAAAGATCTTGCGCCCGGACGGAGTCTTTGACCACTGGGTACTTTTTAATATATCTCCGACGACCACCGAGATAGCGGAGGGCGGGACTGCGGGCACGGAAGGGAAGAACGGAGTGGGAAATAATCGGTACACCGGCCCGTGTCCGCCATCTCAATACGAACCGAGCGAACACCGCTATTTTTTCAGGCTCTATGCGCTCGACACAGAACTCCTGCTCACGGAAAAAGCCTCAAAGGCGGACGTCTTGAAGGCGATGGAAGGGCACATCATCGGACAAGCGGAGTTGGTGGGAAAGTATAAAAAGGTCGTACAATAGAGAGCCTATGGATATACGCATCAAAACGACCGATTACCAGATGACACCGGAAACTCGGACGTATCTCGACCAGCGCGTTGCCTCGCTCGCGAAATTACTCACTGGTTTTGAGGACGTCGCGCGCATAGAGGTGGAGATAGGGCGGGACGCGGGTCGTCCGAGGCACGGCGCCAACATCTGGTTCGCGGAAATGCAGGTCATCGTGCCGGGGCAGGAGAGGATATACGCGCGCAACAATTCCGAATCCGTGAACGGGGCGATAGACGATGTGAAAGAAGAGGCAGAACGCCAGCTCCGGCGCGAGAGGAAGATACACATCCGCCTGTATCGCAAGGGCGGCGCTTTGGCGAAACGTCTGATGCGTTTCGGCAGGTAGCGCTCGGGCGGGAGCGTTTTCCGTCTGCGGCCCGCCTGCCGGTAGACAGGGATTCGCCAGTCGCTCGCGGATATAAGCGTTTTGGAGTCGCATATTTTTCTGCTGAAAAATTGCTGCCGCTCGGCCCGTCGGCCTGCGCGAACACTCCAAAATCACTCATACCCGCTCGCTTTTGGCTTGTTAATTTGGTTTTGCACCCGAGCGCAAAAATTCTTCGTAGTTCATCTCGCGCTTGCCCTCCGGTTTTACTTTGTCGATAACAAGGGAGTTATGTTCGATGTGTGCGTCGAGGATCTGTACTCGGATTTTCTTGCTGCTGCGTTCGAAGAACGCGTGTGTTCCGATGGTGCTGTCGAACGCGCGTATTTTGAGGAGATTCGTGTGCGGATCGCCGGAAAAGTCGAGAAGTCCGTCGGCTTTTTCCAAGGTCGGGCACAGTGTCTCCAAGTCATGGTTTTGTTCCCGTGCTTCGATCTCGCCGGAAATCCACGGCTCGATAACGGCGCGGAGCAGTTTCGCGCTTTCGTGTGTCGCAAATGCTTCAAGCTCTCTCGCGCTCGGTGGCCAGTTTGCGATGAGCAACGCTTTTTGGGCGATGAGCGGCCCGTGGTCGATCTGTTCATCCATCAGCACAAGCGACGTTCCCGCCTTGCCGTCGTCGTTCAGTATGGCGGCTCGTATCGGAGACGTGCCTTTCCAGCGCGGCAGGAGCGAGAAATGGATGTTGATAGTGCCATGTTTCGGCATCGAAAAGATCTCGCGGGGGAGTATTTTGCCGTAGTAGATGACGACGAACACATCGTACGCGCTAGCCTGGAGTTGCGATGCGAACGAATCGTCGAGCTTCTCCGGCTGTAAGACCGCTATCTTTCTTTTCTCCGCCCACACCTTTACCGGCGGAGGAGTCAGCGCCATGCCTCTGCCTCTCGACGTGTCGGGGGTGGTGACGACGAGTGAGGGTACGAGGCCGTCCTTTTCGAGATCGTCGAGAAAGACCGCGGCAAGCTCCGGCGTCCCGAAAAACACAAATCGTATAGATGAACGACTTCGTAAGTCGTTCATGAATATGTGCGACCTCGTAGGTCGAACATCAGGCTGTTTCGGTTTTTTCATCATAAACGTGGGTCGCCTTATCCGTATAGAGAATGCCTTCGAGGTGGTCCATTTCGTGCTGGAAGACGTGTGCGAGAAAGCTCGAAGCCCCGCGCGTGAAGCGCGCGCCCTTTTCGTCGTATGCAGTGATGGTCGCTTTCTCGGCGCGGCGCACCGTGCCCCACTTACCGCGTATCGAAAGGCAGCCCTCGTGTTTCTCTTTTTTCGCGCGCGACATCTTCGTGAGTGTCGGATTTATGTAAACCTGGTCTGGTAGCGGTGGCACAACATCCTCTATTTTCTTGCCTCTTACTTCGTCCGGCGCGTTACGACTGTCGCGCGCAAGAGCGCGGCCGGAGACGATGAAAAGCCGCACGGGCTCTCCGACCTGCGGCGCCGCCAGCGCGACGCCGTACACTTCTTTCGAAAGCAGCGCGCGCATCTCTTTGATGAGGCTCTGGATGGGCTTGCTCTTGATGTCGGAAACGGGGATTTCCTGCGCGACGCGGCGCAGTGCAGGATTCTTCGGTGCGGGCAAAATGGCCTTCATTCCCCGAACTATAGCGAAAAGTGTAGAATACTGCCATGCGACACATAGGAACACACCTAAAGCACACACTCGCGAAGACGCGCATAACGGAGCGCGGCGAGCTCATGCGCTACTTCTGCGAGAAGCTCAACAAGAGCCGGACGAGCGACGGCCTGCCGCCGATAGGCATGGGTCGCATGGGAAAGATGCTGGAGAAAATACCGACGAAAGACCTCTACTACATCAAGCGCGTGTGCGACGATTCCCAGAACTTCTCGAAGAAATTTTGGTGGCTGTTGAAGCCAAAGGACAAGGAATAGGCGGGCCTCTCGACGCATGCACGGTCAATAGGCTATACTCCATATCCAAACTATGGCCTTCTCGTTCTCGCCAAAGCTCGGCATAGACCTCGGTACCACGACCGTTCTGGTTTTCGTGCCCGGCAGGGGCATCGTATTAAATGAGCCCTCGGTCGTTGCCGTTTCGCAGATAGACAACAAAATCCTCGCCATCGGCAACGAGGCAAAAGAGATGGTCGGCAGGACACCCGATGAGATAATCGCATACCGTCCGATGAAGGACGGCGTCATCGCCGATTACCGCGTGACGGAGGCCATGCTTCGCTACTACATAAAAAAGGCTCTCGGCCCGTGGAATCTATTTCGTCCGGAGGTGATGATATCGGTGCCTGCGGGCGTCACTTCGACAGAGCGTCGCGCGGTCGTGGAGGCAGCGACGAAAGCCGGCGCACGCGAAGCATATGTGGTCAAAGAGCCTATTCTCGCCGCTATAGGCGCCGGTATCCC
>Ga0209542_10012884_pt1 | contig 14529 bp, 15 predicted proteins | sample RifCSPhighO2_01_FD_184028 | JGI IMG/M metagenome (GOLD analysis project Ga0209542, IMG submission 184028) | Soil microbial communities from Rifle, Colorado - Rifle CSP2_plank highO2_0.1 (SPAdes) (version 2) | ecosystem: Environmental > Terrestrial > Deep subsurface > Rock core/Sediment ...
CCGATAACTATAAGAAACTCTGGCCGTTCTGGAGTCGGGGTTGGATGCGGTGAAAAATGGAAGAACATAATGCCTTAGTGGTTTTCCAAAATAAGAAAATAAGAAGGCTGTGGCATAATGGCGAGTGGCATTTTTCTGTAGTAGATATCGTTGAGGTTTTAACGGACAGCACAGATGCAAGGAATTACTGGAAAGTGCTAAAACACCGGTTGAATAAAGAGGGGAGTGAGGTGGTTACAAATTGTAACCAACTGAAATTGCTAGCTTCGGATGGCAAGTACTATGAAACTGATTGTGCAAGCACAAAGGCTTTGTTTAGGATCGTTCAATCCATACCTTCTCCTAAAGCAGAGCCTTTCAAGCAATGGCTGGCTCAGGTTGGATATGAGCGTGTGGAGGAAATACAAAATCCAGAGCTAGCACAAAAACGCATGAAAGAAATTTACAAAGCGAAGGGATATTCCGAAGATTGGATTGAAAAGAGGGTTAGGGGCATTGCGGTAAGGCAAGAATTAACTGACGAATGGAAAAACCGGGGAGTCAAAGAAGAGAAGGAATATGCTATTCTTACCAATGAAATCAGCTACCTCGTTCCAGAGATGCATCTTGAACCCCACTATGACTGCTTTTCTGGACTTACAAATTCTTTCTAATCCCCTTTCTTTCACTTTTTCTTGTAATACCAATATGCTCCCATCACCGACAGCGCGCCCAGCAAGGCGGCGATGTTCGAAAGAATAATGGGCAGATCTTTTATGGAGATGCCATACAGCAGCCAAACGACAATTCCCAAACCGAAAATGAGATAGGTTATTAGCGACACGTCCTGTGCACTCTTGTGCTTGATGATCTTTATCGTCTGGGCAAAATAGCCGAAAGACATGCCCATGCCGACGATGGTGGTGAGAATGGAGAGAAAGGACATAGAGTGTATGTGTTCTTTCTTTTTTATAAACTTTTGGAAAAAAATTCCAACGCAGCATCTTAGGGCTCTCAACTTTAAACCTTATCCCGCCAGAATAAAATCTTTATCAGTGTATGGAGGAGAAGAGATACATAGGACTTCCATTTCTCCATCACTTGTATTTTGTAGTCCATGGATGGCAAGGGGTGGGACGGAAATAATGCTGCCTTTCTGAACTTCTCCAATTTCTTTGTCAAGCACTACTCTCCCACTTCCCGCGAGTATGTAATAGATCTCCTGGCTGATTCGGTGAAAATGCAAAGTAGCGTTTCTTTTTGGCGGAAGAAAACCAACCGCCAGCCCTATCCCGAGATTATTTTTTTCTGTTGCAGAAAGTAATTCATACACCATTGCTCCATCGAGAGCCATCTGAGAACCCCGACTCAGCTTTTCGTCTTGTACCTCGGACTCTTTTGTCTCGAGATTCCCCTCGATGAGGTAAACATCATTTTGATCAAAGGGGGGAATTGCTAATACCAAGTGTTCTAAGTCAACAGGGCCAGTATTCAATAGTTGATGGGGTGTTCTGGGAGGAATAACTATACTCATTCTTTTGCTCGCTCTGATCTTTTTATTTCCGTAATGAAGAACCCCCTCACCGCTTAGGACAATGTAGATTTCGCTCGTCTTCCGATGCTCATGGAGTAAAGAAACATTTCCAGGATTCATAGTAACATGTGCCAGGCTTACTCTTGGCAGAGAAATAACCTCCCTCAACGTTTGGTTGCAAATATTGTTCACGCTTGGTAGGCTATATACATTTTGGATATTCATTTTTTGCAGGTTCTCTCAAGTTTACCCCATCCCCATCATCTGTTTCAGCTCCTCGCTGGGCTGCCAGGGCGGCTCAAAAGTAACATCAATCTGCACTTCTTCCGCTTCTTTTTCTTTGATTTGCCGCTCTAAATCTGCAACCATCTGCGGCCCGTAGGGACAGAACGGAGAAGTGAACGTTAGCTTGATGGAGACTTTTTTGTCTTCAATTTTTGTTTCGTAAATCAAGCCTAAAGTCCAGACATCGATGCCCAGCTCCGGATCCATATAACCCTTGAAAATCTCTATGAGCTGCTCTTTGTTGATCATAGTGTCACCTCTTCTTTTATTTTCTTCATATTTTCAAAGCCTTCTGTTTCAATCTGCCGCGCTAATTCTTTGCCCCCCGTTTTGACGATCTGGCCTTCTTTCATGACGTGCACGACGTCTGGCGTGACGTAATCCAAAATCCGGTGGTAATGCGTGATGAGCAAAATGCCTCGCTGCGGCCCTTTGATCGTATTAATGCCTTCTGCGACAATTCTCAGAGAATCCACGTCTAATCCCGAGTCCGTTTCATCGAGAATCGCAAATCTCGGCTCCAGGACCAGCAATTGCAGAATCTCAGCTTTCTTCTTCTCCCCGCCAGAAAAGCCTTCATTCACGGAACGGCTGCCAAAAGCTGGATCTACCTGCAGCACTTTCATCTTTTCCTGCAGCAGGCGATAGAATTCCACGACGCTGAGCTTCTTTTCCTGCCGCTTTTCCCGGAGAGCATTATACGCCGCGCGCAAGAAATTGCTGAGAGAAACGCCCGCGATTTCTTTCGGATACTGAAAGGAGAGGAACAAGCCTTTCCGGGCGCGTTCATCGGGAGCTGCTTCGGTAATATCTTCGCCGTTTAAGAGAATTTTTCCCTGCGTAACCTCGTATTTGGGATGCCCCATCAGGGCCTGCGCCAAGGTGCTCTTGCCCGAGCCATTGGGCCCCATCAAAGCCTGGACTTTGCCTTCTTCTAGTGTGAGCGTAATCCCTTTTAGGATTTCTTTTCCTTCGACTGCTACGTACAGATTTTTTATTTCAAGTGTCATAATTATTCCTCCAATACTTTTTGCAGCGTTTTCAAAGCCAGCAGGGCGCATTTCATGCGCACCACTCCCACCTGGATGCCCAGCAGCCCTAGCATCTCTTCCGGCTGCACGTTCTTTATTTCCTCGACGGATTTCCCTTTGACATGCTCGCTCAGTAGGGAGGCAGCCGCCATGCTGATGGCACAGCCTTGGCCCTGAAAACTGATATCCGCCAGTTTCTTTTCTTGTGCCTGCTGCCCGTTTATTTTAAGCATTATTTCCATCTCATCTCCGCAGAGCGGGTTCAGCTCTTTGTGGCGGAGCGTGCAGTCTCTTAGCTCTCCAAAATTGCGGGGATTCTTGAAATGGTCGAGAATATGCTCCCGATACAGGTCGTCGGAGAATCTCACTTCTTCCTGCAATCCGGCATTTTTCATTTCCGCTTCTTGATTCTCCTTCATTTTTTCTTTGGTAGCGTTCATTGCCGGAAAACCTCCTGCGCTTTTTTTATGCCGGCTACGAGGACGTCGACATCCTCTTTGGCATTGTACACCGAAAAGCTGGCTCGCACGGTGCCGGGAACGCCCAGCTTGCTGAGCAGAGGCATGGCACAGTGATTTCCCGCGCGAACGGCCAGGCCTTCGCGATCCAGGAGAGCTGCCACGTCATGAGGAGGAATGCCTAGTATCGAAAAAGAGACGACCGCAATTCCTTCTTTTGGCCCGTAGAGGGTGATGCCCGAAATTTTTGCCAATTCCTGGCGCGCATAAGCGATGAGCTCTTTTCCATGCTCTGCTACCTGCGCCATGCCAAGCGCAGAAATATAGTCAATAGCTGCTCCCAGGCCGATGACTCCGGTGATGTTGGGCGTGCCTGCTTCAAATTTCCAAGGCACATCGTTCCACGAGGCTCCAGCAAAAGAAACTTCTTTGATCATATCGCCGCCGAAAAGGAAAGGTTCCATCTGTTCCAGATGTTTTCGTTTTCCGTACAGGGTCCCCACACCGGAAGGGCCGAGCAGCTTATGCCCAGAAAAGAAGAGGAAATCGCAATCCAGCTCTTTCACGTCGACGGGCAGATGCGGAACGCTCTGCGCGCCATCAATGATGCCCAAAGCACCTTGTTTGTGGGCCAAAGCCATAAGCTCTTTCACGGGATTGATGGTTCCTAGCACGTTAGAAACATGCACCGTGCTGAGAATCTTAGTTTTCTTCGTGCAGAGTTCTCGTGCCGCTTTCATATCAAGTGTTCCATCATTCTTCAGCAGGATGTATTTCACAACTAGCTTTTTCTTTTTAGCCAGCTGCTGCCACGGCACGAGATTGCTGTGATGCTCCATTTCCGTCAGCAGAATCTCGTCGCCTTCCTGCAGCTTCTCCCCAAGCGAATGAGCCAGGAGATTGGCCGCTTCCGTCGCGCTCTTCGTGAAGATTATTTCTTCCCGTTGGGCGTTTATGAACTTGGCGACTTTTTCCCGAACCATTTCATACTGCAGCGTGGCTTCCTCCCCCAGTTGGTAAATGCCGCGATGGACATTTGCATACGACGTCTTGTAAAAAGTATCCATGGCCTGCAGCATGGCTTGCGGCTTCTGCGCGGTAGCGGCGCTATCTAAGTATACCAGCCGTTTACCATAGGCTTTTTGCTGGAGAATCGGAAAATCCTCGCGAATCTTGTTGGCGTTTATCATGGTTTTAGGTTATTTTCTTTTTCTCTGCAACTTCTTATTCTGCTCTTTGCCCTTTCTGATCTCTTCGTTTCAGCAGCATTCGGAATTGTTCTTGAATGTGGTTGTCGGGAATTGTTCCGATGGCTTTCTCGAAAAAGCCTTCCACCAGCATGTTTTTTGCTGTTTCTGCAGGAATCCCCCGCGCCGTGAGATAAAAAAGCTGTTCGGGATCCAGCCTTCCGATGGTGGAGCCATGGCTGCATTTGACGTCGTTATTTTTTATTTCCAGGTTGGGAACCATGTCCGCTTCTGCCGCTTCGTGTAAGAGCAGCGCATCTTCCTGCTGGTAGCCATTGCAGCCGGCTGCTCCTTCCGCAACCTGCACCAATCCCCGGAAAATTATTTTTGCGGAATCTTCAGCGGTTGCTTTTGCTAAGATATTCGATGTTGTTCTCGATGCTTTGTGCAGATGTTCGCCGTACACATCAAAGATGCTGTGTTCATCTCCCGAGAAGAGGGCCAGGGTTTTGCCATCTGCTCCTTCCCCCTCTAAAGAGAGGCTGAATTGCTGCTGGCTGATAGTGCCTCCCCGGGTAGCTGTGCACCAGTGCAGCTGCGCATCGCGCTGCAAAGAAGCGTGCTGATAAGTGAAACCATGCGTTTTCTTTCCCCAATCCTGCAGCTGGGCATACAGCACCCGGCTGTTCTCTCCGACGGTGAGGATGAGAGCCTGGCTCCGGAGCTGGGGCTGTTCTGGCTGGCTGCTTTGTGCTGTTTCGATGACCGTCAGCGAGCTGTTTTTTCCGACGAGAATGATGAACTGCTCAATCGCATCCCCAGCAGCGTTTTTTTCGATAAAGAGCGGCGCCGCCGCCTGCAGCTTATCGGGAACGATGACCAGTGCCCCTTGCTGTACAAAAGCAGCGTGGAAAGCTGTCAATTTGTTTTTTTCAGCAGGAAAAGCCGTGAGGGCTTCTTTTACCATATCTTCTTTTTCCTGCAGTGCTTCTCTAAGAGATAGAATTGTGATGTGGGGATCGGCACAATGTACTTTGGCTCCTGGTGTCTCCTGCCCCCTTACTCGTTCAAGGTCAAGATCGCCGAGCGTCGTTCCCACACCCAGGCCATAGCGCAGCTTAGGCAAAGGCAGGGTGCTATAACTAGCATACGCTTTCTGGCGCAGTTCCTGCAGCCAGGAGGGTTCATGTTCCACGATTTCTGGCAAAGCTTTCATGTCTTTCTCTCGGTAAACACCTCAGAACCTCTCCGTTTTTTCTCTCTCTTTTTCTCTTCTCTCGTTCACCCAACCGACCCTTCCATTTCCAGCTCGATGAGCTTGTTCAGCTCGACGGCATATTCCAACGGCAGGCTTCTGACGATGGGCTCGATGAAGCCGGAGACGATCATCTGCATGGCCTGCTCTTGGCTTAATCCTCTGCTCTGTAAGTAAAATATTTCTTCTTCGCCGATCTTACCGACTGTAGCTTCGTGCGCGATATCAACTTCTTTATTCTGGATTTTCATCGTCGGATAGGTGTTGGAAACGGATTGTTCGTCGATAAGCAGGGCATCGCAGCGCACGTTGACTTTGCTGTTCGTAGCTTGCGGCGTAACCTGCACGAATCCCCGATAGCTGGAAATGCCGCCCGCTTTGCTGATGCTCTTGGATTGGATGGTCGAGGAGGTATGGGGAGCGGCGTGAATGACCTTTGTTCCGGTATCCTGATGCTGTCCTGCTCCGGCAAAGGCAATGCCCAAGCTATCCGTCTTGGCGCCTTTGCCGATTAATACGGAGCAAGGATAGAGCATGGTTGTGTGGCTATTATGAACTATCAAACCATTGGCAATAAAATTATGATACTTTTCAACTTCTATATCGTATGTTGGTTTTTGTCCCCTGTATACAATTTTGTTAATCCTGGCAAAGCCAATTTCTTCTGTCGTTTTGCTTTTAAAATTTAACTTTTGTACTCCTTCAAAAGCTCTTCTTGGACGACTTTTTTGTGCAAGATTTTTCTTTCTCGCGCTCTTGAGAGGCAATAGTTTTATTTGTTTTCCAGTCATGAGTATCCTCCAGGAATCTTTCACGTTACAGACACTCCCCAAGATGTTCTGTATTCCTGCCGATCGATGCTTAAAGATCCTTGAAACTCCCAACCCCGTCATTATTGCTAGTCCTTTAACATCCTCGAGGAGTTTTTTATTTACACTCGTTAAAGCAATTTCATTGCGTTGGACGTGTCCATCAGAATCAATATACCCGGCTAGAAATGCTTTTATCTGAGATTCCGGCAAACTAAAAACCCAGGCGGGGATAGCTTTTGTATCAGCATTCCCACCAAATCCTATGGCCGTAAATAGCTCACAAAGGCGTTTTGAATTTATGATAATATACCTCTCTTTTTTCTCGGTGACTTCATAATTAAATAATTGCTTCAGAACCCCGCATAATTTTTCTCTATAATCTTCTGTGTGGTGGGTTGCAATGTTTATTTTATTCTGCTTTGGGGCAATATGCCCGTCGCCAACAAGAAGCCCCATGAGCCACATAAAGTCTTCGTTGGTTGCAGCTGGGTTTGTAATGTCCAGATTATACAGATGAGCGGTATCCATCTCAAATGTACCATATTGGTTCTTGCTTTTCACCAGCTTTCCAACGTTTATCTCTGGCAAAAGGTATGATGCCCCCCCTATCGGCGCTTTTTTTATTATACCAACAACATCATTCACTCTAAGCTCTTCCAAAGGTTTCCATGCGAAATGGAAGAATCCTTTTTTATGGCTGGGCTCATTTTTTTTCCGGATGACCGTTAAAAATGGATGATTAGCTGACGCTTCAATTTCCCTTCCTCCCGCCTCAAGTTTATAGATATCTTTCACTCCGCTGAATATCCTCCCTTTTACTTTTGCTGTACTAATACTATTGCTTTTTTCATCCCAGACATATACCTTATCTCCACTCTTTATTGATTCGATAGGTACCGGCCCCCGCGGATTCGTTAATATTTTAGAATCTCCCGTGAGGCAGCCCATATTGCCATTGACCCATTCCATGATGGCGTTTTCGTGGACGATGGCGCGTTTGGTATTGAGGTTATACACATTCTTGCTCCAGTTTTCGATGGATGTATAGCGCATCTTGGCTCCCGGCAGCACGTGGATTTCCACGCAGCCGGCATGCAGGGAATTCGTTTGGTATTTCGGGCTGGAGCAGCCTTCGATATAATGAAGCTCGGCGTTTTCATCGACAATAATCAGGGTGTGCTCGAACTGCCCGCCTTTCTGCTGGTTCATGCGAAAATAGGCTTGCAAAGGCAGATTCACTTTGACGCCTTTGGGCACATAGATGAACGTGCCGCCACTCCACACCGCGGCATGGAGCATGATAAACTTGTGGTCATTGATGGGGATGCACGATGTCATGAAATATTTCTTGGCAAGCTCCGGATACTGGTGCAGGGCCACATCCATGTTTTCAAAAATAACGCCCTGCGCTTTCAGCTTTTTTTCGATGTTATGGTAGATCACGGAGCTATCATATTGCGCGCCAACGCCGCCCAAAGAAGTTCGTTCGGCTTCGGGAATTCCCAGGCGGTCGAAAGTCTTGCGTATTTCTTCCGGAACTTTTTCCCAGCTATCACTTTCTTTGGCATTGGGGTCAACGAAGAAAGTAATCTTGTCAAAATCCAGCGCGGAAAGGTCCGGCCCCCATTTCGGCACCGCCGTTTTCTGGAAGAGCTCCAATCCTTTGAGGCGCTTCTGCAGCATCCATTCCGGCTCGTTTTTGGTTCTGGAGATAAGGCGGACGACGGCTTCGGTTACTCCCGCCGGGGCCACGTAGCGCGGCGTATGTTCATCCGCATCATCATATACTGTTCTATTGATCTCAAAATCAGTCATCGCCTGGGCTTCTACCATGCGCAGCCTCCTTTGGTGGGGAAGCAGCCCACTGTTTCGGGTATGCAGTGTTCAGGTAAATTGGAGAACTGGCGGTGGATGCTACACAAAGCTTTAGTTTCCCGGATGCGATTGAGGATATGCTGGGTTTCCCGCAGATAGCTTACGGTGTCTTTGATCCTGGCTGCTGCGGTTTTGATGTCTGCTTCAATCTCTGTTGGGAAATGGATGAGATGCCCGCGTTTGGTGCTGGCGTACTGGCTGATAGAAGAGCTGGTGATGCTTAGGGTGCTGGCAATATCTTTCTGCTTCATACCCAGCCCTTTCAGCTCCTGGGCAAAGTATCTGCGCAAAGTAGGGATGATATAGTACGTTTCTATCTCCTGCGGCAGGAGGATTTTCTGCTTATTAACCATAGTTAACTTCGGATGGAGAGATTTTTATAAAGGTTTTGGAGGAGAAATCGTTGTTTTGCGTTCGGGGTGATGAGCTGCGGCGCCATCCACGGGCGATTCAGGTACGAGTGGAGGGCTTCTTTTAGCGTTTTGCCCCTTAGCTTTCCCTCTTCCACAATCCTTAAAAACGTTTCCTTATTCTATTAATTCTAATTTTAATAAAAAAAACGGAGGTTTCTCCCATGACCCATCAATTACCAAAATTACCATATGCCTATACCGCTCTTGAGCCATTCATCGACGCCCGAACGATGGAGATTCATTACACGAAGCATCATCAGGCGTATGTGGATAATCTGAATAAAGCGCTGGAGCCGCATGCTGCACTCCAGAGAAAAACCGCCGAAGAGTTGCTGAAAGACCTTTCTGCTATTCCTGAAGAGATCCGGATAGCAGTGCGCAATAATGGTGGCGGGCATGTGAATCATTCTTTCTTCTGGCTGCTGCTGAAGAAAGGTGTTCCGTTCACGGGAAAGGTTGCTGTTGCTATCAAGACTACTTTTGGCAGCTTCGAGCAATTTCAGGACATATTTGCGAAAGCGGCTTTGGGCCGTTTCGGAAGTGGCTGGGCATGGCTGGTGTTAAATAAAGGAAAACTGGAAGTGTCCAGCACTGCCAATCAGGACTCGCCGCTAAGCGAAGGCAAAGTGCCGCTCCTCGGCTTGGATGTATGGGAACATGCATACTATTTGCACTATCAAAACAGAAGGGCTGATTATGTGAATGCATTCTGGAATATTGTCGACTGGGAGCAAGTTGAGAAGCATTTTGTGCAGTCTCACTAACAGTTTTGCTCCCGTTCAGCTTCTCCGCGCGAAAGCTTATAAACTTCCCCTCCTCCGCGCTCTCCATGGATTCTCTCATCTGGACGGAAAAGTACCGGCCGCAGCGTTTTTCTGAGATAAAAGGGCAGAAAGAGATTGTGGAGAAAGTAGCGGCATTCGTCAGAACCAAAAGCATGCCCCACCTGCTGTTTGCCGGCCCGGCAGGAGTTGGAAAGACGACGTTAGCGTTGGTCATCGCCAAAGAATTGTATGGCGAGCATTGGCAGCAGAATGTGCTGGAATTGAATGCCTCTGACGAGCGGGGTATTGACGTCGTTCGGGTGAAAGTGAAAGATTTTGCCCGAACGAAAGCGATTGGTGATGTTCCTTTTAAAATCGCACTCCTTGACGAAAGTGACGCTTTGACGAGAGAAGCACAGCAAGCGTTGCGCAGAACGATGGAAAGTTATACTAAAACGGCTCGTTTTATCCTCCTAGCGAATTACTCCTCAAAAATACTTGACCCGATCCAGAGCAGATGCGCGATTTTCCGCTTCAAGCCGCTTTCGGAAGAAGAGATCCTCTCGCTTATCGACGATATTGCTCAGAGGGAAGGCTTGACTATTGCAGCAGAAACCAAACGAGCTTTGGCAGATATTGCTGAAGGCGATTGCCGCCGCTTAGAAAATATCCTGCAGAGCTGTGCCGTGCTGCAAAAAGATATTACTCCCGAACTTGTCTACTCCATGGCAGCCGTCGCCAAGCCGCGCGAAGTAAAAGAAGTGCTCCAGCTGGCGGTTTCTGGCAAGTTTCCTGAATCACGCAAGCAGCTGCTCAGCCTCATGCTGAATTATGGCCTTTCCGGCCTGGATATTGTCAAGCAAGTGCAGAAAGAGATCTGGAATTTGGCTCTCGATGACCGGAAGAAGCTGGAGCTCATCGACAAATGCGGCGACGTGGAATTTCACTTGGTGGAAGGCAGTGATGAATATGTGCAGTTAGAAAGTTTCCTGGCGTTTGCGGCGCTGGTGGGGAAGGAGTAATTTATCATAGAACAGAAAGAAAATTCTATTCTACGCTCTCTTTAATCCGTAAAGTCTCCTGAATCAAGTCGCGGTAGCGGTAATCAAAAGTGAGGCCCACCTGTCTAGTAGAAAGTGTTCCCTCCGCCAATGCTGCTTTCAGCTTGCAGACAATTTCTGCTTCGCCATTATCCAGCCGGGCTTCGTTTACTTTTCCGCCGGCTTTGCATTCCCAAGCAGGATCGTCAATGCTGTAGCTCAGTTCATCCCGGATGCCGAATGCTTCTCCCAGCTGAGCGACTTCTCCGCCGCCTACGTTCTTAACTTTGATGCGCAAAGCCATGATGCCTTTGCCGGCAGTGCTCTCTTCCACACTGGTTATGGTCACGGGAGCGCCGGACACAAAGAACGTTTTTGCTTTGTTCACTTCGCAAACTCGCTCATCAGTAATATCTTCTTTCAGGCAAACTTCCGGCAGGATAAGATACGTCTGGTACTTGTATTCCAAGCTGGCAAACCATTCCCTATCAATAGCCCCTGTGACGTCTTGCTCATATTTAGCATCGCTGGCAAAAGATACTGTTTCTTCTCCCCCTAAAAGCACGAGTTCAGAAATCTTGTCGATAACGGCAGCGTTTTGCTTTTCAAAAGAAGGAATGCCACTGAATTCCTCCGGGGATGGCCCCAGAAGCTTGACTTTGACATCTCCGATCTGCAGGCCGTATTCGCCTTTGTTGCGCAGCGTCACTTCCAGCGGGAAAGTTTCCGTGTTAAAAATGGTAAATTTCCCGCCCTCTTCGACGCCAAATGGCTCGAAATCAGCGAGAACACCTTGGGTGCCGCCAATGAAAGCTCCTTGAGAAGGCGCTTGCTGCTGCTGTGCACAGGCTGCCAAGAAAACACTGATCAGGAGAAGTCCAAAGATAGGGGTTTTTCTCATACTTTTCCTCTTTTTCTGATTATGAAATGCAAAGCCAGCATAGTATTTAAACCTTACTCTCAAGCTTTTGCGCTCGCTTCGCTCGGCAAACGCTTGGATCTAAATGCGCTCTAGTGGGGTTTCACTTCGTTCAACCCCACGACCAACATCTTCTTTTCGTTGATAATCGATAAGTGCACTTTCTACTTTTCGATCTAAGCCAGTTCTCCGCTTATTCCGGAGTGCGGATGATTTTCACTTTCTTTGAAATAGATTCTGTGTAACTGTAATCCAAATCCACCAGCAAAGGCGTTTCGTACGCCACCGTGCCGGGAATGTCAAAGCTGCAGATGATTTTTCCCTGCTCGTTCGTCAAGCGGACAAAGCCATCGCGGGGCTTGCAGTCGCCCGGAAGCCCGGTGCTGCCTAAGCGGACACTGTAACGAAGCCGGTCAATATCCGTAAAATCCAAGCTGCCCGAGCCACAGGTTTGCAGGCTGACAAAAGGGCTGAGCACTCTTCCGGATCCAAAATTCTTGATGTTGATTTCGAAGATAGCGCGGCCGCCGACCATGTCCACGCCCACATAGCTCACGCCGACCGGAGCGCCTTGCCCGGAGCCGGTGCTCACATCTTTCGGCGTGCAGGCTTTTTGCTCGGAGGTTATTTGGTAGAATAAGGGATCAATGCAGACGAGCGGCGAGGCCGTCGTCCGATAGGTGTAGCAGGCCACAATGTTCAGCGTCGGATTGTATTCAAAAACATTCGGTGGCAAGGCAATGCCCGCCGAGCGGAATTCCAGCTGGTTGGAGCTGCCTTCGACGTTATAGATGTCTTTGCCTTCCAGAACTCCCAGATTTTCGCCGCAGGATCTTGGCTGGTCAATGCCGCGGATAATGTTCGGATCCGCTCCGGTTATCTGCACGAAGCAATCGCGCTGGTCAAGATCAAAGTTGCCTTTGTTCTTCACTTCCACTAACGCAAGAAATTCATTCTGGTCGTACAGCAAATTGGGTGGATAGTTCTGAACGAGACTAAGCTTTACGCCTTCCGTTCCCGTCTGGACGCGCTGGATGGCTGCTTCCGTGTCCAGGGGCTTATCGCCGGGAGCAGTGCCTTTGCAGGAAATTAGGAAAAGCAGTCCTAAGAGAAGGATGATGCCCAATGCCCTCTTTTTCATCTTGTTTCACTTAAGTCTTATACTTTATATAAGCTTTTTGGTAAACAATATTTATAAAGGAAACGACCGCAAAAGAGCCATGCCTTCACTCAAGGTTATCCATTTCAAAAAGGACTGCATCAGCTGCGGCGCGTGCGCAGCCATCGCTCCCCAATTCTGGGAACTGGAGCCCAGCGGCCTGGCGCATCTCAAAAGCGCAAAAGAAGTGGGCGACCACTGGGAGCTGCCCATCGAAGAAAAAGATAGGACTGCCCATCAGGACGCTGCCGATGTCTGCCCGGTGAATATTATCCATGTGAAGGAGGTTAAAGAGGGGGAGGGAGACGAGAAGGATGCAGAGAACAAAGAGTAACTCAAAGAAGAACGGTGCGGCCGCTAAATCTTTTGGCGTCTTTAAACTCCCTCCATGACACAAATCGCTTTTTTTCTTTTTCTGGGAGAACACAGATGCTCACGTGATTGTTGAAAAAGTAAAGAAACTCTTTTTTGGTAAAGCAGATTTCGGCATTTTTTGCTGCCAACTGCTGGAATTTCCTGCCGCATTCTTGCCGTTGCTTTTTGTTGAAATAACACTTCCGTATACAGTTTGTTCTCTGATACCAGTTGATGAAATACACTATGCTTTTCTTCTGGTGTTTTCCCCGAAGGTTTGCCAAGACACAATTGATTTCGTTATAAGAAATGCTTTCTACATTTATTCTCTCTTTTATCTCTTTCAAGGTATCATTTGGTGTTCTGATATTCGCGAGAATTTTCTTGATTTTATCATAGGGAAGAATGGTCTTTAGTGGCAATTGGTGGTGCTCTACCAGCATTGAAAGATGAGCCCAGATTGTCCCTTCTTTCAAGCCTCTGGCGACGGCAATTTGCTGGGGGGTCATTCCTTTCTTGACGAGCAACAACGTTTTCTGCGTACTGAAATCTTTCTTACTTTCGTCAATCTTCTGATAAAAATTCACGTATTTTTTTGCGGAAATGATCTCGGAGTCGGGTTGTGGCGGAAACCATTGGTTAAATTTTTTGACTAATTGTCTTCTATACTTGTAGGTATTGGCCTGAAATGCATAGGAGAGCCAGCCTTCAAATTTTTCAATGACTTTCTCTCGATCGATTTTCCTTTCTTTGTACTCTCGCCTCATGTTTTCCATCTTTCTCTCAAATTTTCGGATGTTCTTCTTCACCAAGAGCCTATGATGATAAAACACGCAAAAGCCGAGAAAAGTAACCCCTTCGCCCAGTTTCAAGATGTGCGACTTATCCGGATGAAGCCGTAGGTAGAGTTTTTCCCGTAGGAATTGCTCTATTTTTTCTTTGTACTCGGCAAGCACTTCTCGAGAGCGGTGTAAAATAACAAAATCATCCACATAGCGGATGTAATATTTCGCTTTCAGTTGGTGTTTGACAAATTGGTCCAGCTCGTTAAGATACACATTGGCAAAGAATTGAGAGGTTAAATTTCCGAGAGGCATTCCCCTTTCTTTCTCTGTGCTGTGATGATTTGCAAAGATTTGCTTGATAAGCCACAGTATCTTTTCATCTTTGATTCTTTTTCCCAGAATTTTGAGGAGGATCTGATGATTTACGGTGTCAAAGTAGCTTTTGATGTCCGCTTTGAGAACAAAACAGGTGATGGTGTTGTTCTGGGAGACTTTTCTCTTAAACGCATCAAATCGTTTAACGGCGTTGAGCGTTCCTTTTCCCAGCCGGTTCGCAAAAGAATCACCCACGAACTGCCGGTCAAAAACAGGTTCGATTATATTACACAGCGCATGATGCACCACTCGGTCTCTGAAAGCTGATTTGCTTATCTTCCTCGTTTTGGGATCACGGAGAATG
>Ga0209542_10012885_pt1 | contig 14528 bp, 13 predicted proteins | sample RifCSPhighO2_01_FD_184028 | JGI IMG/M metagenome (GOLD analysis project Ga0209542, IMG submission 184028) | Soil microbial communities from Rifle, Colorado - Rifle CSP2_plank highO2_0.1 (SPAdes) (version 2) | ecosystem: Environmental > Terrestrial > Deep subsurface > Rock core/Sediment ...
AGGAAGCGAGAAACGCGCGGAGGCGTCTTGGAAGACCCGCGGTCGAGCTCCCATCTGAAACGGAACGGAACATTCTTGCCTCTATCCGTTCCCGCGGCTATGCGGTCGTGCCTGACTTTTACAGCGTTGGACAGTGCGCCGCGCTTCGAGCCGACATCGATACGCTCATAAAAACGCACGTTGGGCACGTCTCCGTCGACGCGAAAGGATCCGATCACCGTTTATTCGGCGCCGACCGCGTTTCCCCGCTCGTCAAGAAATTTTACGACGACCCGTTCATCACACGCATGCTCCATGCGCACGCGCGAACGGCGGACAATGCCGGACTCACGCTTGCCGCGCGACTCGACTTCGTTCAGGGTAACGCCGGTTCCGGCGACGGGTGGCACCGCGATCAGGCGGTCAACGAACAATTCAAGTCCATCATCTATCTTTCCGACGTCGGGCCTGATAACGGCCCGTTCGAGTACATCGAAAAGAGTCATCGTCCGCGCACAATCATTGCGGATATAGCGCGCGAAGGATTCGCCTTCAACCAAAACCGCTTTACGAACGGGGAAATCGAGAAGCTCCTTGCGCGAGGCTCGCGGAAGAATATGCTCCGAAGCTTCAGCGCACCCGCCGGTACGCTCATCCTCGTCAATACCCGCGGCATCCACCGCGGCATGCCGATCGAAGAAGGCGTGCGCTACGCGCTCACGAATTATTACTGGAGCGGCGTCCCGATCCCGGAACACATCCGGAAACTCGCTATCACGTCAAAGCAGTAGCTTGCGTGGGGTGTGCGTGGGATTTTGACTGAATATAAAAATACGATATGCTCCTGCTGGGTACAGAATCTCTTCAAGAAGGAAAGGATACGCTCATGCCGCAAAAACTCCTCGAACGGTGGATGCTGTGGACCCTCGGCGAATCCGTCACGCGGACCATAAGCGTTGCATTCACCAACGTCATCGGCCGGCTCATTACAACGACCGGCGAGAGCGTTCTCGCTACGTTCATATTGGGTCTCGTCCAAATGTTGGGTGGGACACTCATCGCCCGCGCGGCACAAAAACCACTATGGATAGGAAAACGTCTCGCGCTCTGGTGCTTTGTGTTCGCCGTCTTTGCCGTTCTTCAGACGGTCCTCCTGTTCCTCATCTTCGCCCGTGGCGGGGATATGGGCGTGACGGTCTTCATCATATCGCTCTCGGTCATTTTCGGAGCGCTTGTAGACTGGTTTGTCTTTCGTCGTGCGCGCATCACCCTACGCGGCTGGGCGGGTATCTCCCTTGGCGCGGTAGCAGCGTACGCGGTACTCGGCTTTCCGGGCATTGAGAGCGGCATTCCCGCCGATTGGTGGCTCCTTATGGCCTTCGCCATCATGCTCATGATTACGGCGAATCAGGGGGTTACCGTCATCGTGAAGGATATGGATCCGCACGTGAAAAACGCCTGGGTTGGCTTGTATACGACAGTCCTATGCGCTCCCGTGCTCCTCATCGTTCCCCTTGGCTCTCTGTCTTCCCTCTTCTACCTGTTTGCAGTAATTGAGGGAGTGGTGGTCATCGGCATCATCGTGACGAACCTAATGGCCTACAAGGGTAACGCCCTGATGGCCATTAAGAAACTCACGATGTTCGGGCTCTTTCTCGCTCTTTCGGCCATCGTCGGTATGCTGTTCTTCGGCGACCCGTTCTCATGGGGGAAGATTGTGGGAATCGTCTTGTTCGTCCCCGCCTTCTATCTTCTCCAGACGGGAACGGAAAGGCTTCGGAAACAATAAGACACCGGTTAGGACTCGCTCGCGGCCCGTGGTCGCGAGCGTTTCTTTTATGTATTACGCTTTCGTGCGCTTCGCGAGTATCGCTTCGACCGGAGGAATGTCTTCCGGAGAATCAAGATCTAAACTCTCCTCAACGGACATGACGAACGGGAGCGTGCGTTCGCCATCGAAACGCGGATTCTCGATGCAACCTTCGGCACGCACGATGTAGATCGCGCCGTTTGGCATATACAGAGCCGGAAGCATCTGTCGGTTCATATTCGCGAACTCTTTGCGAGAGGCGCTTTGGAGATATCCTTCGGGCGAAAGCGTAGCGGCCTTGAGCAAATCCTTGTTTATCTCGTATACACTGAATAACGCGTCAGCATTTTGGTCTTTTTCAAGAGCTTGAAATGCGGCGGTAAGATGCGCGGCCGTCCGCAACGGAGAGGTTGGCTGAAGATAGACAACGTATTCCGGAAGCGACCCCTTTTGTTTCTTGTATTCGGCAACCGCATGCTGGAGAACCGGTTTTGCGCCCGCCGTATCGCTTGCAAGTTCGGCGGGGCGTTTCATCGGTGTTGCACCAAGGGAAGCGGAAACGGAAAGTATCTCGTCATCATCCGACGAAACCACGACATCCGTGATATAGGGGCAGCCCTTTGCCGCTTCTATGGTCCAGGCGATGAGCGGTTTTCCACCAATATCCTTGACGTTCTTCCGCGGAATACCCTTTGATCCTCCCCGCGCCGGAATGAGTGCAAATGCTTCCATGGTCTAAAATTGCTTGTGAAAACCGCCTTCCCGAAGCAGGGGCTTCAGCTCTTCCACGGAAAGCAGACTACCGCCGTTCGAAACGTATTCTCCTATTCGCGCTTTTTTCGCTCCCTTATAGATGACGGGCGCATCCTTATCCCGCCCTTTGGCGAGACTGTAGCCAACATCGTGCGGCAGAATGAAAAGGTCATTCGTCTCCCACGCCGTTTCCGATTCTTCTTTTGTGAGCAGTTTCTCATGCAGTCGTTCCCCTTCTTTTTTCCCGATGATGCGCACCGGCACCGGCGCCTTGATAATCCCGTCTTCCGTAAGGATTTCCTGAAGTGCCGCGACGACATTGCCCATGGAGGTGGTCGGCATCTTGAGAACGAAGACCTCGCGTTCCTGCATGAGCGTACTTGCCTTAAATACCAGAGAAACGGCTTGCTTGATAGACATGAAAAAGCGCGTCATGGAAGGGTCGGTAAGCGTAATCGCCTTGTCGCGCCGTATTTGGCGGACAAAAAGAGGCAGGGCGGAACCGCGCGACCACAACACGTTCCCGAACCGGACACAGGCGAATTTTGTCTTCTTGGTTCCTTTATAGAAAAAACTTGAGAGAACGAGTCGCTCGGCAAGAAGTTTGGTCGTGCCCATGACGTTCGTCGGATTGGCCGCCTTATCGGTTGAGATGGCGATAACCTTCTCGACGCCGTGAGCGAGTGCGGCGTCGATAATATTCTGCGTACCATCCACATTGGTACGCACGGCTTCAAAGGGATTTCGCTCGCAGGCGGCGACGTGCTTCATGGCGGCGGCGTGAAAGACGATGTCAATACCTTCCATCGCCCGCATCACCCGCTCCTTATCCGCGACATCCCCGATGAGAAGATTTATCGGCGCATCGGCGGGCAGATCCTGCGCGAGTTCAAACTGCTTGGATTCATCGCGCGAAAGCACGCGTATCTGGCGCGGGGCGTAGACAAGTAGCTCGCGCACGATGAGGGAACCGATAGAGCCTGTTCCTCCAGTTACTAATATCCGTTTCCCTTTGAACTCGTTTTTCATAGCGAAGAGTGGCGTGATCGATTGAGTGCGCGAGACAATCCTTCCTTGAGACGTATCTTCGGACGCCACCCCGTCATCGCTCTCATCTTAGCATTGTCGGCAACGACAGCCCTCTTTTCCATAACGGTAGGACCAAATATATAGGGTACGGGACGACCGGCGACCGCTGAAAGAAGTGCGATCGTCTCGATGAGGGTGGTGCCTGTGCCGGTCGCAATGTTCACGGTTTCAAGCAGCTCTTTCTGTTCCCGTCCTATAAGAGCGCGCATCGCCGCAACGACGTCGTCAACGTGTATGAAATCGCGTACGTGCGTACCATCTCCCGCAATCGTTACTGGCTCCCCGCTTTGAAGTGCGCGCAAAAACAGGCTCACAATCCCTTGGTTTTTCGGACCTCCGTATACACTCCCAAAACGCATGATGGTTACGGGATTGGCTCCGCTTTTTTCCGCGAATGACCGGAGTAGTTTCTCTTCCGCGAGTTTCCCCCGCTCATAGTCGCTTACCGCGTGAAGAGAGGCGTCTTCTTTCCGAGGCGTAGCGTCTTCCTTATACACCAGCACGCTTGAAGCGTAGAGAACACGAACGCCTTTCGGAGTAACCGAGAGCACGTTCTTGATCACACGCTCGTTTGGCTGGGTAAGTATGACGAGGGTATCGTGCCCAACAAGCAAAGAACGGAGTGCTTCGGGACCGGTTGCCGCATCGAGATGGTAATACAGCGCTTCGGAAGGTTCGGTATCCCTAAGAGGCTCGTGGTGAATTGCCGACACGCGGCAGGACTTGTCATCCGCAAGCGCACAAACAACCGCCGAGCCGATAAAGCCCGTGCCGCCGAGTATGAGAATCTTCCGGTTCTTCGCCATGCCCTATCAATAACGTATAACCTTCTGGACCGGCGGGAGTTTCACCCTCTCCAAGATCCGAACCACCTGCCGTGCCGTATTTCCATGATCATACGGATTCTTCCCTTTCTTAATACTGGCCTTAAGCTTGGTATCCGTGAGAACGCGACCGATTGCTTTTAGAATGGCGCGCTGTTCATTCGGAACGTCAAGGACGTTTATTCCGCGTTCACGAAACTGCTGACGTGTTCCCACATTTACGGCGGGAAGCCCGAACGATGGCGCTTCGTGAATACCCGTGCTTGAATTCCCCACGAGAACGTCCGCGACCTTGAGAAGCCGTAGGAAATCTTCATACGGCACGTGGGGCTTCACTCTGAAGCCAGAACGCTTGAGAGAAGCGATAATCCTTTTCCCTCCCGCGTCGTTATTTGAATAAACGGCGAAGACCTGGGCATCATAGCGTTTTTTAGCTTTCTTCAGCGCTTCAATGCTTTCGCGTATCTGCCGCTCCACGTCTTTTTCCTCGGTCGTTACGGGGTGCTGAAGAAATACGATGAGCGGCTTGTTCGTATCAAGCTTGTATTTCGAGAGTGTGTTTTTGCGTGATTCATACCAAATACTCTTGATGGTGTCTAAGCTTGGACTGCCAACCAGAAAGACACATCGGGGATTCTCGCCGAGCTTTATCACGCGTTCACGGCTCTCTTTCGTCGCGACGAAATGCAGGTGCGAGAATTTCGTTGTTGCGTGGCGGAGCATCTCATCAATGGTCCCGCTTCGTTCCCCTCCCTGGATATGCGCGACGGGAATGTTGAGATGCACACCGACCACGGCGGCTGCCAAATGCGCGCCGAGGTCAAATCCGCAAAAGATAATGTCGGGTTTCAGTTTCTCGACCGCGTCGGTAAGCTTAAGGACGTATTGCCCGAACGCGCGCGCCATCGCCGCGCCGTCGTCCGTATCGCTTGCGCGCAATACCGGGATTTCCCTGTCAGCGCGGAATCCGTCCGCTTCCAGAATTCGCTTCGTCTCGCCGAACGACTTCAGAAAATGCACGCCCGTGACGACCAGTTGGAGTTTCAATTTTGGACTCGCTTTTACGAGCTTCATAATGGGTTTCAGGCGACTGTAATCGGCACGCCGCTCGGTAACGAACAATATCTTTCGCTTCTTCATACGACTACGCGACATCGCGGCGGCGAAGGTGGACATCCTTCGGGACGTCGCGCGCCGCCTTCTTCCCAAGCATGCGTTTGTATTCCACGGCTCGTATTTCTCCAGTACCGGGTCGTTTGACCCAGAGATTTTTCTTCGTAAATCGTTCGCCCTTCCTGATCGTAGCAATGGAAACAACGCAGGCGTAGGCGAAATTGATGATATCTTGTTCGTCTTTAAGTATGGTTTTGTGTCCTCCTCGTGCTTCGAATATCGCATGGGAACCGACGACAAGTTCATGGAGCTCGCGCGGGTCTATGGATATCGCGATATCGGGGCCGGGCCATCTTTTGTCGGAAGTGAAATGCTTCTCGAGTATGGAGGCACCAAGCGCAACAGCGGCAAAACAGGTGTAATTCCCGAGCGAGTGGTCGCTTTGTCCCACGACAGCGTCCGGAAAGGCCTTCTGCAAGTCATTGATACCGCCAAGGCGTACCTTGTCATAGGGCGTCGGGTACATGGAAGTGCAGTTCAAAAGTGCATACGGAATTTTATGCTTTTTGAATATCGCTACGCTCTTCCGTATGGAGGCGATATCGTTCATGCCCGTTGAAAGAATGATGGGTTTACCAAACTTCGCGACGTGCTCAAGCAAAGGATAATTATTGCACTCACCGGAACCTATCTTGTACGCCTTGACACCCATCCGATGCAGACGATCGGCACCGGCACGCGAGAACGGCGTGCACAGGTAGATAAGGCCGAGCTTCTCGGCATAGCGCTTCAGTTCCCTGTCCTGCTTTTCCGAAAAAGCGCAACGGACCACGATGTCCCAAATGGACCCGGTCGTATGACCGGGAATCACTTTCTTCGCGACCGGAACCATCTCATCCGCGACGACATGCGCCTGAAATTTCACGCATTCCGCACCCGCACGTTTCGCATCCCGTATCATCCGTTTCGCTTTCGCCATGCTTCCCTCGTGATTGATGCCGATTTCGGCAATGACGAGAGGCACGTAGTCCGTTCCAACTTCTCGTTTTCCTATAAAAAACGCCGGGTTTTTCGGCTTTCTCATTCCTTTGGACATAGTCGGTATAACCCGTTTTGGTGACAAAAAGATACAACAAAAACCGTTCTTTATCAATGCAGCGATATTTGGAACATTTGAACCTGTCCGTTAATCCCGTATGCTGACGGTGATGAAACGGATCGTTATTCTGACCGGGAGCGAATTGCGGCACACGTTCTTTCGCACCGCCCTCGGAAACGAGGCAGGTATTGAGGTACTTCGTACCTACTGCGAAGGACTTGAGAAGAGCTTGGGAACCGTAACGGCAAGCGACCCCGAAGGGAGCATGCGCCGAAAGCATGTGGAGTGGAGAGCCGAGTCCGAAAAAGAATTCTTTGAGGCGTACGTGAAGGAGCACGAGGACCGTTCACGTCCGATCTTTATTGCTAAGGGCGCGATAAACGAACCGGAACGCGTTGCGGAAATCATTGCGCTTGCGCCCGACCTTATTGTCGCGTACGGCTGTTCGCTTATCAAAGAACCTTTGCTCGCGGCATTTCCGAAACGATTCCTCAACGTCCATCTCGGCCTCTCTCCGTATTATCGCGGCGCAGGTACGAATTACTGGCCGCTCGTCAATGGCGAACCGGAGTATGTCGGTGCGACCTTCATGTACATCGACGTGGGCGTTGATACAGGAGATATCATCCACCAGATACGCGCGCGCGTACTGCCCGGCGATTCTCCAAGCGCTATCGGCAACCGGCTTATAAGCGACATGGCGAGCGTATACGCCGATATCATCCGGAAGATAGATACGCTTCCGAAGATGCCCCAACCCGCGCCGGTTCCACGAAAAGCGTACCGCCAGAACGATTATGACGAGGAGTCAGTGAAGAAGCTATATGAGAATTTTGAAAGCGGACTCGTTGAAAAATATCTTGCAGAAGTCGTAGCGCGAGAGCGCCGCGCACCCATCGTGATAAACCCCGAAGTCGCTTCATCCTCGGCGATATGAAAGCGGTGATGTATCACTACGTGCGTCCCGACTCGCCGGAATTCCCGCATTTCCGGCATCTCCATATCGACGATTTCAAAGCCCAGCTTGACTATTTCGAAAAAGAATATGGGTTCGTGAAAAGAGAAGATTTTCTGAACGCCTTCTCGGGTGGAGACCTTCCGAGCGGCGTACTCCTTACGTTTGACGACGGCTTGGCCGATCACTATGCCACCGTTCTTCCGGAACTACAAAAACGGGGCCTGTGGGGTATCTTTTATGTGCCGACCGACCCGCACATGAGCGGGAAAATGCTTTCGGTTCATCGGACGCATCTTCTTCTCGGCGCGTTCGGAGGAAATGCAGTCCTTGAAAAGACGCGCGAGGCGATAACGGACGATATGCTTGCGAACGAGCATCGCGAGGATTTTCGCACGCTCACCTATACATCGCAAAATAACGATGAGGCGGCGACGTTGGTCAAACGGATACTCAACTACTACCTCGGAAGCGAATACCGCGATACGGTCCTTGATTCCCTCATGAGCGCGTTTTTCCCCGACGAACCATCGCGATTCGCGCATTTTTATCTTTCGCCTTCCGAAATGAAAGAAATGCAGGAGGCGGGAATGATAGTCGGTTCCCACGGCGTTTCCCATCGGGTCATGAGCACGCTTCCTGCCGCCGAACAGGAAAAAGAAATATGCGACTCGTTTGCTTTCCTTGAGAAGACGCTCGGCACGCTTCCCGTAAAAACGTACTGCCACCCGTACGGCGGAGCATACTCATACAACGACAATACGCTCAATATCCTTTCTAAGGAAAAGTGCCTGTTCTCTTTTGACGTGAATCCGCGGGACATTACTGCAGAAGACTGCGCGGAACATCCGCAAACGCTTCCTCGCTACGACTGCAACCAATTCCCACACGGAACGGTGCGCGCTCTTGCCGCATCGACAGCATAAAAGAAGACACCCAGAACGCGAAGTTCAGGGTGCCAAGGTGTGCGACACGACGGCTAGTGTCGGCGGTCGCACAACAGTTTCTCTACTGCAGAGGCGGCGATACCCGGGTCGAACGGTTTCAAGTCAAGTACCGACGGTTTTGCCTTCAGCACGCCGTCAAGCGACGCGGGTGCCGTGAGCACCGGGAAATCCTTGCGACGTACGGTAAGTGGTGTATCCCGGATACCCGTTTCTTCATCGTGAAAGGCAATCGCTTCACGCGTCCAAAGCGTAATCGCCCACTTTCCCTTCGCCGCCGCCGCAAAGAGAAGCGAGCTGTAGGATGAAGCGACTGCGTCCGCACCGGCCGCGACGCGGTCAGTGGGCTCCGGGCAATCGACAATGAGGCCGCGCGCCCGAAGAGGCGCGATGACAGCCTCGTAACGATCGCCCCACGTTTCCGTGCGGCCCGGTACCCGTTCCCGGACGAACTTCGGATGGAACTTTGGTATGAGGCGCCACGGAACGTCTAACGTTTCCTCAAGTGACGCGACGAGAACACGCAGACAGGATTCCGCATGCGGACCTCCATCGGGAAAGACGATAGTGCGTATTCTCCGGCGACGAAGTTCTTCAAGCCGTTCCATTGGCTCATGACGCTTCCCGTCAAGCGCGGAAAATCCGGCCGTAACGACCGGCGTGATCGGATGTTTCCGATGAACGAGATCCACGCCCCATGCGTCGATAGTGACGACGAGGTCCGGAGTAACGAGCGAACGATTGCTCGTTCCCCAGTAGTCGTCAATGTGAACGATAGGAATGCTCCGCAACGCCGCCTCTTCGTCGGCTTCCGCCTCCAAAAAGCGCGGGGACGCGAGACCGACTAAGGCAATATCGGGAGAAACGCGATTGAATTCGCGAACGATGTCCGCGCGCGAACCGATGCGTTCATACGAAAGACCGAGCGCGTCAAAACGAGCCGACCCCTTACCTTCTGCTTCGGCGAACAGAGCGACGGCATGGCCGCGACGTTCCAGTTCGTGCGCGGTGCGGCCGATAACCATGGCGCCACCCATATCTCGCGCGAAGGCGAGAACAGTAGCTTTTCTCAAGGAACCCTCCTCTCATGATGACAAGCCGCTCCACGGCTTTCGTATTTATAATACTATTTATAGAGAAATAGTCAACTAACGGCTCACGTCTGGGTAAATTCGATATTTCTCCCAAAGAACAGACTTTTACCATAATATGGTAAAAGTTCTTAGGGTTTTATGAATGCAGGCTGATTACTACCCGCTATGCTAGCTGATATTTCAAGATCCATTCACCATTCTTTTTCTCCCAGAGGTGCGGAGGGCGGCCTGCGTCAATGAGCTTCCAGAATGTTCCTTCGTCTATATCTACGTATTCCAAAAATTCCTTGAAATATTTCTTCGGAAACTCCTGATCGTATTTGCGAACAAGAGCGACGGCTTCTTCTCGGGTAATCTTCCCATTCCGAACCTCCTGCGACGCATCGTGGCTTGCCTGTCCCATGCCGAACTTGATGAGCGTGGTGTAGAAATGGAAGCGGTCTATTTTGTCGTCAATGCTTGAATATTTTGAATAGGTCCCTTCGGTACGCTCCGAGTTCGCCTGAAATCCGGTGTGTTCGGCGCAATAATAGAAATTCTCCTGCGGGTCCCACCGAAGATAGTAGCCGAGGTAGTGGACTTCCACGCCGAGTTTTTTAATCTCATCTTTCGGAGCCGGCAGATATGGGCTGACGTCCTGCGGGAAGATTTTCTTTTCTTTTATAAGCTCGGCGGCGGATACGCCGCCGAGCTTGAGTTCATCAAGTGTGACATCTTGCGCGAAAAAGCGCTCATCCATCGTTGGCTTGTCGTTCTCTTCTATTTTGTTCCCGTACTCTGCCTGATTCTCGCCATAGAAAATGAGCGGAACCTTGTAGTGAAGGGCTGTTTTGGGAGCAACATATTTCTGTCCGATGATGAACGGCTGAAAAGGATGGAGTAGGTTCTGGAATGCGAGCTTAGTGAGGAGACGATGGACGCGGCCATTCGGCGTAAAAAGGATGTTATCCAGGCCGCCTACATGCATCCAATTCTGGAAATTCTTCCATCCTACTTCCGTATACAGATGCGGTGCCCACGTGACGGTGAGCGGATTCATCCCGTATGTGTATTTGAGAATGTGCGAGGTGAACCCGCTGTCCTTGCCGCCCGAGCCCGGCACGATGCAGTCATACGAGCCGTCGGAACGGCGATGCTTGTCGCAGAGAGCGCGAAGTTCGTTTTCGCGCTTTTTCCAATCTATCTTCGTCTTTTTCCACTCGGCATAGCGGCATGCGTCGCACACGCCGTCCGATCCGAACGCTACTGTTTCTTTTTTCTCGTCTTTCGTACTTTTGAACTCCACCGTGCTTCGCGGGCGCTGGTTCGAGATTACGCAGCGCGTGCAGAATTTCACGTCGAGCGGAAGGCCGTACATTCCGGTTTCCATAGCTATCGAGAAACAATCCGTACAAAATTCTCCACGATGCGAAGTCCCAGCTTCCCGCTCTTTTCCGGATGGAACTGCGTGCCGAACACGGCGTCCTTTCTCACGACGGAAGCAAAGGTATAGCCACCGTGTTCAGACGTCGCGAGCACGGCCTTTTTGTCTGCCGGTTGGAGCACGTATGAATGTATGAAAAACATGAGGGTTTCGTCGGGAACGCCATCCAAGAGAACGGAGTCTTTCCCTTCCTCCGTTATACCCAGCGGGCGCCACCCTATATTAGGTATTTTCGCATCCTCTGACAATTCGGGAAAACGCACAACGTTTCCGGAAATGATACCGAGTCCTTCCGTTTCCCCGAACTCGGTGCTCTTTTCGAGCAGAAGCTGGGCGCCAAGGCATATGCCAAGAAGCGGCACACCCCTTCTGACGACATCAAGGATGGGAGCGATGAGACCTCTCTTCGTGAGCCCATCCATGCCCGACGGATAGGAACCGACGCCCGGCAGAACAACGCCATCAGCTTCGCGTATTTCTTCCGCGTCCGAAGTAAGCGATACGTTCGCGTAGAGCGCGACTGCGGAAACCGCGTTTTGGAGATTCCCCACTCCGTAGTCAACCACGACTATCTTCGGTTTCCCGTTCGTCATAGGCGGACAGGAACTCCGGCGGCAGCTAGCGCTCGTTTTACCTCCCCGACGGAAGCGAGGTCGTAGTGAAAAAGCGTAGAGGCCGATATGGCTTTTGCGTCAGTAGCGAGAACCGCGTCCACGATATCTTCAACCGTACCCGCCCCGCCATGGGCTATGACGGGAACTGGGGAGGCGGCGCGCACCGCCTGTATAAGGTCAATATCATATCCTTTCTTCGTCCCGTCGCGGTCAATGGAGGTGAGAAGTATTTCGCCAGCGCCACGCGCCGTCGCCTCCCGCACCCATTCGACCACATCTTTACCGCTTGGCTCCCGCCCGCCTTCGGTATAGGCCTCCCACCGTTCTTCACCAACCGCTTTTGCTTCCACTGATAGGACCACGCACTGGCTTCCGAAGCGTTTTGCAGCTTCTTCTATGAGCGGCGGGTTATAGACGGCATGAGTGTTTATGGCGACCTTGTCGGCACCGGAGCGGAGCGCCCGGTCGATGTCGGATACCGAACGCATGCCGCCTCCGACAGTCAAAGGAATAAAGAGTCCTTCCGTCACCCTCTTCAGCTGCTCAAAATCGAACTCGCGCTCGTACAGGCTCGCGACGATATCCATGTAGATGATGCCGTCCACCCAGGCTTCATAGTAGCGGGCGGCGAGCACTCTCGGCTCCCCGACGACGCGCAACCCTTCGGCATGCACCGTCTTCACGACATGCGGACCTTTGATATCAAGACGCGAAAGAACTCTCACGATCTTGTTCTGCGCCATACTTGTTGGTACGGTACTATACCACGATGACCGAAGATTTTGTCCCTCTTCGCTATGCATACCAGAATGCGCTCCGCGAGGCGCTTACCGCGTTCACCGAAAGGAAAGAAACCGCCGATGGGTCGGCATTCCTGTATCGCGGCGCGAATCTCCGCTACGCGCTTGAACGCATTCTGTTCCCTCGCCTCACGCAACACGAGAACCTTTTTGCGCTCTTTTGCGCCTCCAAAAAGAACGGACGAGCCGTCGGCATCGTAGAAGACGCGGTCGAGAAAGAAATCGCGCTCCTTCTGTGCGGAGCGGACGCACAGATACGGGTGAAAAGTGGCGGCGGGCGGGCGGCGTTCAAACGTCTCGCGTACCGCCTTGGCGCGCGACCGGCAAAACGGATGCTGCGCCTACTGCGAACGCTCGTAAACCGCGCGCGGCGTTCGCCGCGCGCGGATATCCTTTTTTACGCCATCAATGAGCAGTTCGCCCGGTACGCGAAGCCCGTCGCGCGCGCGCTCCCCATATCGTTCGCGTATGCGTCATTTTCTCCGCCCGTGCGCGCATACCTCGCAGAAACCGGAAGCCCGTACGCGGCCTCGTCGGTTCTCGGTAGCCGCATCGCGCGCTTCTCGGATGCTTCCTCCGTCCTTGAAGAGTACGGGCTTGACCGTGCCTATGACCTCGCCCTCGAATGCCTCGATTGGGTTCGTCCGAAACGCATTGTCGTATTTGAGGGCTGTTCGTATATGGACGAAATCATGAACCGGGCCGGCAGGGCGCGCGGCATACCCTGCATATGCATTCAACACGGATGGGTCGGCATAAAAGAACTTTGGACTACCGAACTGCATTTTTCTAAAATGCTCGTCTGGGGAGCGGGATTTGACGAACTGCTCGCCCCTGACAACCCACACCAGCGGTTCGTTTCGGTCGGAAACTTCGCCGTCGCGGCGAAGCGTCTGCCGAAAGAACGACTCCCGGGAGCGAACCTTACTCTCGGTTTCTTTTTGCAGAAGAAATCGGGATTGCTTGACGAACATCGTCTCCGTGCGTTTAAGGAACTGGCTCTCTGGGCCGCTCGCACGTTCCCTTCCCTTACCGTTGTCGTCCGCACGCACCCGGCGGCTACCGCGTCCGAAGGAATCGACTCCCGTGAAAAGAATCTCGTTCTCATGCCGCCGCAGACGCACCGGCTTGAAGACATGCTACGGGTCATAGACGTCTCTTTTTCCATCTATTCCTCTACGATACTCGAAAGCATCGAAGCAGGCCGACTGCCGGTTATCGTCAATATCGTCTCCCTGCCCTCCTACCAGCCCGACCTTGCGCGGCGCGGCGCGGCCATAGAAACGAAGAGTATAGAGGAGACGAAAGAGGTCATCCGCAAGCTTGCGGAGGGCGTCTTGCGTCCGGACGCTTTCATTCCGGCCCTCAACAAGGCGCGTGAGGATTACTTCGCGGCGGGGGGAGAGGACGCCATACGCAACATCGTACGCGAACTCACCAACTGATATGGAATCACACCCGCAAAGCGGCACTACGGTTTCTCGCGCCGACATACGTATAATGGAACGCATCTATATATGAACACCCGAAAGATACGGTTCGCCCTCGCCGGATGCGGCGCCATAGGCGCGCGGCATGCCGCTGTTCTTGACGCGGAGAAGGATGCCACCTTGGTCGCGCTCTGCGACAGCAACGCGAGCAAGGCAGAGGCGCTTTCCAAAACGTACGGCGCTATTACCGTATATACAGATTACGAAAAAATGCTCAAAGAGATTTCCGCCGAGATCGTAATCATCGCGACGCCAAACGGCAGGCACGCCGACATGGCGATTGAAGCGATGGAACGCGGTTTTCATGTCCTCGTGGAGAAGCCGATGTGCCTTACGGAAGCGGAGGGCGCGCGCATGATTGAGACGGCGAAACAGAGAAAGGTGAAGCTTATGGTCGTAAAACAGAATCGCTTTAATGCGGCCGTGGCTCTTATCACCAAGGCGGTTGCGGAAGGACGCCTCGGAAAGATTTTCATGATCCAAGCCAATGTGCTCTGGAATCGGCGTAACGAGTACTACTCGGAATCGGACTGGCGTGGGA
>Ga0209542_10012886_pt1 | contig 14528 bp, 14 predicted proteins | sample RifCSPhighO2_01_FD_184028 | JGI IMG/M metagenome (GOLD analysis project Ga0209542, IMG submission 184028) | Soil microbial communities from Rifle, Colorado - Rifle CSP2_plank highO2_0.1 (SPAdes) (version 2) | ecosystem: Environmental > Terrestrial > Deep subsurface > Rock core/Sediment ...
CGGGAGCGGCCGTCATCTGGGATTTCTTTAAGAAGATCGGATACGAGAATTTTGAGGTGTACATCCCACACCGTGACCGTGAAGGCTATGGGTTTCATACGGATGCAATCGAACAGCTTTCGGCGGATAAGGTTTCGCTCATCATCACCGTCGACGTCGGGACGAGCGCGGTTGAAGCCGTTTCATTCGCAAAAGAAAAAGGCATCGACGTTATCGTCACCGATCACCATGAAATGACGGGAGCGCTCCCCGACTGTATTGCTGTTCTCAATCCGAAATTGGGCGAATACCCGTTTCGTGATCTCTGCGGTGCGGCCGTCGCCTTCAAGCTCGCGCAAGCGCTTCTTATCGAAGGGAAGAAACAGAGATTCGAAGCGTTTACAAGGATTCCAGACGGTTGGGAGAAGTGGCTCTTGGACCTTGTCGCGATCGCTACCGTCGCGGACCTCGTTCCCCTCGTTGGTGAGAATCGCGTGCTTGCTCACTTTGGCCTCAAAGTGCTTCGCCAATCAAAGCGGGCCGGTATCGTTGCCCTTTGCAACGCGCTTCGTCTGCGTAAGAGCGAGCTCACGGAAGAGACGATAGCGTTTTCAATCGCGCCACGCGTTAATGCCGCTTCACGCATGGACGAGCCGGAGTTTGCCTTCAGGCTTCTTGTCACGATCGATCGCGCCGAGGCGGAGCGGATTGCCGCACACCTTGAAGAGCTGAATGCGAAACGGAAAGTTGCGGTCGCAACCGTGGTAAAGGCCGCGAAACGTATAGCGCGTACACGCTTTCGCTCCGATGAACGCGTCATCGTCCTCGGCTCTCCCGAATGGAAACCCGCGCTTCTCGGCCTTGCCGCGAATTCCATCATGGAGGAGCGCGGAGGTGTCGTGTGTTTGTGGGGCCGCGACGCGATGGGGCGCATCAGAGGTTCGTGTCGCTCCGACGGTTCAGTCTCTGTCGTCGAACTTTTCGCCGCCGCGCGGGATGCGTTCGTCGAGTTTGGCGGTCACCACGCTTCCGGCGGCTTTACGGTTTCACATGAGCGCGTGCACATGCTCCACGAATCACTTGTATCTGCGAGCGGCACGCTCACCATCACGCCGAACGAGGTCGCCGAGCACACGCATGATGCATGTATTGTTCTCCCAGAACTCACGGAGTCACTCTTCGAAGAAATCTCGAAGCTTGCACCATTCGGGATTGGCAATCCGAAGCCGCGTTTTCTCATCTCCTCCATCACTGTTTCTTCCGTGCGCAAATTCGGACGCGACAGCAATCATGTCGAGGTTGTAGTTTCATGCGAGCGTACGGGGATCTCGGCGCGCGCGTTCGATTTTTTCAACTCACCCGAGCACTTCACGCACACGCCCGCGGTAGGAAATCCCGTGCGTCTGCTCGCCTCTGTTGAGCGTGATACGTTTCGCGGTGGCTTGGCGCTTCGGCTCTCGGATGTCCTCTCGTCGTGAGTCGCTGTCCACAGCACCATCGTTTGCACACAGCATGTCGAGTACCATATCAGTATGCCTCCTGCTACTCCACCGGCTTCTCCCGCACTCTTTGTCGGGAGCTTTGTCAGCTTCGGATGGGAGATGTTTAAAAAACGCCCGTGGTTTTTGATCGGCACAACGCTACTCTTTGTCGTTATCGGTTGGATCGTAAGCTTAGTCATCGCATTTTTGGCATCGATCCTCGAAGTGCTCGTTGGATCTGGGCTTGCCGTAGTCGCGAGCTTCATCGCAAGCATCGTCGTGAACAACCTCATTGCGATGGGCTGGATTGCCTTTTTTATCAAGGCTCACGATGACATTGCTGCCGTCGACGTTTCGAGTTTTTGGCATCCGCAGCGGCTTTTCAGCTATATCGCTGTTACGATCCTGTATGGCCTTATGGTTTTTCTCGGGTTCCTCCTTCTCATCATCCCCGGAGTGATTGCCGCCACGACATTTATTTTTGCGCCGTACCTTGTCGTCGATAAAGGTCTTGGGCCGATTGCGGCTCTGAAGGAGTCTGCGCGAATTACCAAGGGGAATCTGCCGCGCGTGCTTGCGCTTATGGGTGCAATAACATTGATCTCAATTCTCGGCCTTGTCGCTCTTATCGTCGGTCTTCTTGTCGCAGTTCCTGTCGTATCGGTTGCCTACGTGAGCGCATACCGGCGTCTTTCTGCCGCTGCTGATGCCGGCGCGCAGCGGCAGCCCCTTTCGGGTGGAGAAGTTGCGCTGATGATAGCGGGTCTCATTGTTCCGATCCTTCTTATTGGCGGTGTCCTTTCGTCCGTCGTGCTCGCATCGCTGAATTCCGCGCGTGAGAAAGGGCGCGCTGCGCATGCCGAAGCGGACCTCAAGATGCTCCAGCTTGGTGTTGAACTCTACCGCGATGTATATGGAACATACCCCACGACGCTTGAGGCGATGGTACAGGACTCGAGCATCTGGACGGACAGCAGCTTTCTCACCGACGGTTTTATGTATACACCGCTTGTGGGCTCATACCAGTTGTGCTCGAGACAACCGACGAGTTCTGGCAAGACATGCGTGACGCCAGAGGGCCTCGAGCTTCCCGGCTTTGCGCAGTAGAATGCTCGGATGTCGACGGTCGTCATTTATACCGATGGAGGAGCTCGCAATAACCCAGGGCCTGCCGGTGTTGGTGTCGTCATCGTAGACGGCGCGAAAAAAATCCAACTCAAAAAGTACATCGGTGAGCGGACGAACAATTGGGCCGAATACGAAGCGGTGATAGTCGCACTCACGGAGGCAAAAAAGAGAGGCTTGGGAAAACGCGAGATAGAAGTCCGAATGGACAGCGAATTGATCCAGCGGCAGCTTACCGACGAGTATCAGATAAAAGAGGAAACGCTATGGCCGCAATACATGAAGGTGCATAATCTCCTCGTCGCGCATTTTCCGAACATTCGATTCGTCCACGTGCCGCGTGAGCAGAACAAAGAAGCGGATCGGCTTGTAAACGAAGCAATCGACGGTACATAATAGCGGTATGGTGCGCGAGCAGATAAAAGGAACACTTGCTGGATTCGTCGACTTTATCCGTGAGCGGGGAGTCGCAGGGTTTGCCATCGGTTTTATTTTGGGTGGCGCCGCGCAAAAGTTCATACAAGCGCTCATGGACGATATTATCAATCCTCTGATAGGACTCTTTCTTAATACCGAGACGCTGACCCAATATACGATCGGCAATTTCAAAGTCGGTGATTTTATCTCGGCGCTGATTAATTTTTTTATCCTCGCGCTTGTTGTGTACTTCGCCTTCAAGGTGTTCCATCTCGAGAAGCTCGATAAACCAAAAGGGTAATGGGCGCGCGCTTGGTGTGGACGGTCGTTGCAGGCTTCATCGCGGGAGTGTTTCTTCGCTCGATTGCTCCGCTCGGATTCTCGTTCGTCGGTTTTTTGCTGCTGTGCGCAGTTGCGGTGCTCCTGCTTTCGATACTGAATCGAAGGGTCACGCAAGGAGTGCTCGTTGCCGTCGCACTGCTTGCAGGAGGGATCGGAATTCTTCGCATGGACGCAGCGGTTCTCGTTCCCGATCCGACACTCGCAGAACAGATTGGTGAAGAGGTAACGATTGAAGGTTTCGTATTCAATGAGCCAGATGTGCGCGAGGCGAGCGTGCGTCTCTCCGTGAGGCTTGAAAGTGGTGCGGGAGTACTCGTGATTGTTCCAGCTCACGCGGATATTTCCTACGGAGATCGCATTCGCGCAGAAGGAACACTTCGGCTCCCTGCAGCATTTGAAACCGGCGTCGGCCGCGAATTCAATTATCCTGCGTACCTTGCGAAAGACGGCATCGGCTACGAGCAGGCCTTCGTGCGAGAGGTTGAGGTGCTCGGACGGGGAGCGGGGAATCCTGTGAAAAGCTTCGCCATCGGGACGAAGCATCTATTTCTCGAGGGTCTCGGGCGTGCTTTGCCCGAGCCGCATGCGGGATTAGCAGGAGGCATTACCGTCGGCGACAAGCGGGGTTTGGGGACGGATCTCTCCGACGTATTCCGAACCGTCGGGCTCATTCATATTGTTGTGCTGTCCGGCTACAACATTATGATAGTGATGGAAGGACTCTCGCAAGTTCTCGGCTGGTTCCATGCCTCTCGCTACATTCGTTTCGGCACGACGGTTTTTGTCGCCGTCTTTTTCGCGCTCATGACGGGCCTTGCCGCAGCGTCGGTACGCGCCGCGGCGATGGCGATCATTGCGGTGATCGGGCGCATGACAGGCCGCATGTATCTTGCTTCGCGGGCGCTCGCGATAGTCGCAGCGGGGATGGTGCTCTGGAATCCGTACATCCTTGCGTTTGATCCCGGATTCCAGCTTAGCGTTCTCGCGACTGCGGGCCTCATTGTCTTTACGCCGATGATCATTACGAAATTGCGGTTCATGCCGACGAAGCTTGCTTTGCGCGAGATCGCCGCGACGACGATCGGCACGCAAATTGCCGTCCTGCCGTTGCTTCTCTACCAGAGCGGACAGCTTCCAGTATTTTCACTTCCGGCAAATCTTCTCGCGCTCGTCGCCGTACCCTTCGCGATGCTCTTTTCGGCTATCGCTGCGCTCGGCGGGGTTCTTCTTGGTTCATTTAGTGTCGTTATTGCGTTCCCATCGTATGTACTTCTCGCCTACATCATTGAGGCGGGAACTTTCTTCTCATCACTCCCATTTGCCTCGGTCTCGCTTCCCGCATTCAGCGAGTGGTGGCTCGTACTCGCCTATCTTTCCTTGTTTGGAATTTTTATGCTGCGCCCGCAAACCTTTTTTCCATCACGCTCCAGTTGAGGTTCTTGAAAAAAGCGTCGATGTATTTGCCTTTGCCTAATGCTCCGTAGTCGAGAAGGAAGGCGTGTTCCCACACGTCCAAGGCGAGGATTACCGGGAGCGTCACGAAGTGACCTTGATGTTGTTCGCCGACAAAACCCGCCTGAAATTGCTTGCCGATAGGATCATAGTAAAGCATAGCCCATCCCGGACCGCGCATGAGCCCGATCGCTTTGAAGTACGGTAGGAAATATTCATGATACTCGGCTACGAAAGCTTTCGCGAGCGTGCTCTCTTTCGAGAGAGGAATAGCACCGCCTTCAAATTGTTCGAAATATAATTCATGCAGTCGCATGCCGTCGAACTCAAATGATTTGCGGCGTATCAATTCTGAAAGCGCGTGAGCGTGCTTTTCCGTATCTTCTTTCGCGTATTCAACGAGCTTTGCAGAGATCGCATTGAGATTCTTTACGTAGCCTTGATAGAGGCCGATGTGCTCGTCAATCGATTTTTGCGAAATGCCATCAAGGGCCGAGATGTTGAAGGTTTGCGCTTCGTAGGGATTCATACGCAGGTCTAACGAGCGATTTCTTCTAACTCTTCTATGTCGTCTTCCGGAAGATCAGTACGATACTCGGCGAGAAGAAATTCTGCCACCTTTTTATTCTTAACTAATGTAACAGCGGCCACCACTTCTTCTTTGAGAAATTCATTGAGTATGTCATCGGGTATTGAAACCGAGGACAATACATCTTCAAGCTTTTCTTTCGCATTGGGGTGATTGTCCTCGATGGAACTAACAACGTCTCTAAATCGTTCTTCGTACGGCTTTTCTGGTCCGCGTGGATTGTCAGGACCTCTCATGCCGCCGAGTATAACATGCACATAGATAGTATGATTCCGTAATGAACACGAGCGCGAAAGTACTGGGTGTGACCGCTATCGTGCTCTCAATAGTCACCTCATGTATCTGGTACGCGGTTATTCTGGAAGATCGAGCTGGAAAGCTTACGGTCTCGTTTCTCAACGTAGGCCAAGGAGATTCCATTTTTGTCGATTCCCCATCGGGGCGGCAAGTTCTTATCGATGGCGGACCCGACAGAAGCGTTTTGCGCGAACTCTCCAAAATAATGCCGTGGTACGACCGCTCGATCGATGTCGTTATAGCCACACATCCGGATGCGGATCACATAAGCGGCTTCGTCGATGTCCTTCAGCGCTACCGCGTCGAATACATTTTCCATCCCGGTGTTGAAAAAAATACTGGTCCGGCCGAATCGATGCTGCTTTCTGTCGCGAAAGAAGGGGCAAACGAAGTGTACGCGCGCCGAGGGCAGATTATTAATCTGGGGAAAGGCGCGTATATCGAAATTCTGTTTCCGGATAGAGATGTGTCGGATGTCGAGACGAATACGGCTTCGATTGTCGCGCGCCTCGTGTACGGAAACACTGCATTCATGCTCACGGGCGATTCACCACAGGCTATCGAGAATTACTTAGTCGAGCTCGACGGAAAAGAACTTCACTCGAACGTACTGAAAGCCGGACACCATGGTTCGAAAACATCCTCATCAGAGTTATTTTCGGGTTTCGTAAACCCGAATTTCGCAGTGTTCTCGCGCGGCTGCGACAATTCGTACGGCCACCCGCATCCAGAAATTGTCGCACTCTTCCAGCGCTTTGAGATACCGACGCTCGACACGTGCGAAGACGGAACGATCACGTTTGTTTCAGATGGTACATCTGTAAGGCAAAAATAAGCATACACCGATTTTATCCGGTCGGATAAAATCGGTGTATGCGTGATATTGACCAACGACCGCAGAGATTAGATAAGGCCTGCGGCATTGAGTGTTTGGAATGCACCCCGTCCACAGCACCAAAGCTTCGCAGCAGAAAAGCTCGCTTTGGTGCGGGACTTCGGCTCCAACAGTGGTTTGGCCGATTTGGTTTGTATTTTCTAGCTAACGAGACCAGCCGCTTTCAGCGTTTGATACGCGCCTCGCTTTTTCATGGTCTTCAAGCCTTTTGCCGAGACGTTGATGGTGATTTTTTTGCCGAGTTCGGGAATGAAAAGCGTTTTCTTCTGCAAATTCACCTGACGGCGGCGCGTGCCAGTTGGATTGAACTTCGTCGCACGCGTGCGATTCGAATACCCCCCGCCAACCTGACTCTTTTTACCTGTTATCGCGCATGTTCTCGCCATATGGAGGCGCATGCTACCATTCGAGAAACTCGCATGCAACTAATCTATTTCGTCATTCTCATCTTCTCCATCATCTTGCATGAAGTGGCGCATGGCTACGCGGCCGACAAGTTGGGCGACCCGACCGCGCGCTATGCGGGGAGACTTACACTGAATCCAATTCCGCACATCGACTTCCTCGGCTCCATCATCCTCCCCATCATCTCCGTACTCTCGCCGGGCGGCTTTCTCTTCGGATGGGCGAAGCCCGTGCCGTACAATCCGTACAACCTCGTGCGCGCGCCGCGCTGGGGCGAGACGATCGTCGCGGCGGCGGGGCCGGGGACGAATTTCGCCCTCGTGCTCGTCTTCGCCGTCCTAATGCGCCTCTCTGGAGATCCGGCGTTTGGGGCGATATGCTTCATAGGCATTCTGGTGAATCTTTGGCTTGGCCTCCTCAATCTTATTCCCATTCCGCCCCTTGACGGCTCGAAAGTCTTGGAAGGACTTTTGCCCCGAGCTTTGTCGAGGGGCTACTCCGAGTGGCGCTCTCGCATGGAATACAATCCGTTCCTCGGTTTCGGCCTCGTCCTTATTCTCATTGTTCTCTTCGGCGGCACGTTTGGAAGTCTCATCTACGCTCTTGCGCGGCTGATCGCGGGGATGTAATTAATTGTACACAATCGCCCGACAGGAAGTAACCAAAAGTGCTAGCCTATATTTATGAGAAGGAGACGTGGGACGAAGCAGAACTCGGAGTGGTCGCGCTCAAGGATTCTCATACTTGCCGTGACATTTTTCGCTGCGGCCGGGCTCGGCACGCTGGGGATTAACGCAATATCGCGGGTGGGCCAGGTAGCCGCTGCAGGCCTGACAAGGACTTCGCCAGACAGCTGCGATGTGGCAAGACAAAAAGCGTTAGGAAAAGATAATGACGGTCCGGCTACGGATACCTTTACTGGAGAAGGAGATGGAGCGCAGACGTTGAGTAAGTGTTATGGAGCGATAATCACAGAAGAGGGCAAGAAAGCGAGAGATGATCCTGCGAGATATGGGCCTCTTCAGGCAATCGAAAAACATTATAAATGCACGGGACGAGAGAGTGGTACGGTAACCGTTGACAAGGGGATTGTCACATCTGTTTCGACGGCGTCAGGTTCTCCGGGCAAGTGTCCAGAAAAAGTAATCAATAAGGGCCTTAAAGATAAAGGAAAAGGAGAACCTCCAAAGGACGATAAAAAGAAAGATGATGGGAAGGGGAAGGGGGGAGAGGGTAAAGCACCGGAGATCCCGCCACCGCCGGAGAAGAAGCCGAAACAGGAGCAGCCGAAGGATGAGAAGTGTATGCAGGATCCGAATGCCCCGGAGTGTGAGCAGGCACAGCGGCCGTTCTATTGTTCGATACCCGGCAGTTCTTTATTCTCATCGAAGTGTTCAGAGGATGCTCATCTTCCGCAGACGCCGTCGCCGACAGGGGTCGATGAAGCACTGTCCAATCTCGCGGAATCGCCCGCTGCTCCAGGTTCGGAGTCAAGCGAAGCGCCAGTGGCTCAATCAGGAGCTGTGACAGAAGATGTCCAACGAATCGAGACTGGAGGGCCAAAATCAGTATCTGAACGTATCGCGCAGACTTCTCCTTCTCCTCAACCGGATAATAATTACGCGCCGCCGGAGTCAACGGGGTTTACTGCTCTCAATACACAGACACCGTTGAGTCAGGAAGAACGTAGTGCCGCATGGTGGACTCTCGAAGGTCTTAGGAATGGTCTTGTGAAGTGGTTGAATTCCTGGAGGTAGGAGATTGCTCCGCCGATTGTGCTCGGCGCGCGTTGCGCGAGACGCCTTTGTATTGTACATTGCCTGATGCGCGCAATGCGCGCATTTCAATTGATATGGCAACCATAAACCAACTCGTACGTCGCGGGCGAAGGCAGAAAACATGGCGCACGAAGACAATTGCGCTTTCGCGCGGCTTCAACACGCTTAAAAACCGTCCCGCACACTTCTACTCGCCCTTTAAGCGGGGGGTGTGTACGCGCGTCACGACGAAAACGCCACGCAAGCCGAACTCCGCGATTAGAAAGATTGCGCGCGTGCGCCTTTCCAACGGCATGGAAATCACGGCCTACATTCCGGGCGAAGGACACAATCTGCAGGAGCACTCACTCGTCTTGGTGCGCGGCGGGCGCGTGAAGGACATCGGACTTCGCTATACGATCGTGCGCGGCAAGCTCGACACCGCGGGCATCGAAAAGCGACGCCGCGGCCGCTCGCTCTATGGGGCTAAGCGTCCAAAGGCCGCTAAATAGGTTTCAGGTGTCAGTTTTCAGGTTTCAGTAAAATACAAAAATACTATGCGAAGACCAGTCAAAAACAGGAAACAGCCGCAGCCCGACGAAGTGTACGGCTCTGTCAAGGTGACGAAGCTCATCAATTACGTGATGGAACGTGGCAAAAAAGATACTGCGCGCAAAATTGTCTATAAGGTAATGGATGAGCTCAAAAAGGAAGGTGATCCAGTCGTGATTCTTGAAGACGCGCTCGAAAAAGCGTCGCCAACCGTCGAGGTTCGCTCGCGTCGCGTGGGCGGCGCTAACTATCAGGTGCCTCGCGAGGTGAATCCGAACCGCAAGCTCGCACTCGGGCTTCGTTGGATCGTCGAAGCAGCCGAAGGCACGAAAGGAAAGCCAATGGCCGAGTCGCTTCTCGCGGAGATCAAAGCTGCGCACAAAGGCGAAGGAGCAGCTGTCACGAAGAAAGAAACGACGCATCGTATGGCGGAAGCCAATAAAGCCTTCGCGCACTTCGCGTGGTAGTTCCAATTATTCTATATCGGTGACTGTGCGTGAGAGCATGCTTGTGCTTCCTATCGTAATGTCGAGCGACCATACTTCTTCGACTGACATGCCCGCATCACCTGCTTCAGCGTCGAAGATTACAGTGTGCTCGTCGATGAACCGGACTTTGCTCATACTGGTAAAGTTTCCACCCCACGAGCCGACAAATTTCGCTACAGGCCCTTGGTAGTAAGTAGACTCAAGAAAAAAGTAGCAGTTACCTGCACTGTACGCACCTCCGCAGCCATTGTCGTTGGTACCGCGGTCGGTAACGACATACAAAGCCTCGTTCACATGGGGTGATCCTGCTTTTCAGGCGTTCGCGAGTTACCGCGTTCTCGACGTGCTGTGTTAGGCTTCAGACATGACCAGCAAGACGTTCGGAGGAGGGGGAGATAATTCCGACAAACCCCCACGAGGGATTGAAGAGCGTGCGCGGGAGCAGGTCGGGAGGCTCAATGAAGTGATCGCCGAAGCGATACATGAGATATCGTATATTCCCGACGTAAGACAACCAGAGGAGAGAGCGCGCGCTATGGTAAAAGCGGAAGCAGCACGGGCTAATCTTATAGTCGAAAGCCGGAAAGCACTCGAGATAATCGGCGCTGCCCGCTATTCGCAATCAGAGACCGGAGAGGTACGGCATCTCGCGCAACTGGAGGAAGCAACATTCGAATATTCGGAACTTCTTATCGTCCGCAACGAGTACATAAATCTCATCAGTTTCTTTTTGGAGCACACCGTCGCCTTGATAAATACCAAGAATATCGCCGCGGAAATAAAAGAGGAGCTTATGAGCCTTCTACCACTTAAAAAATCACAGGAAACTGTGCTCGGGGCGGGCATTTCCCAATTCGAAGCTGCCCAAGCGGGATATATAAATCATTGCGAGGATATCATTCGCCAGCTCGATGAAGTGAGGGAAAGGTTCATTACATACCCGGAAATACTCGAGTCGCTCCAAGGCCTACAAACCGTTATAGAACGACTGAAGGAAAATATCATGGCAATAGGACAGACATTACATTGATTTTCTCATCATTGGTGTAAATGTGCCCATCGTTAACAGAGGAGAGTGAGCTCTCTAAACATTGCTTTTTTCTGATTTTCCGCTACATTGTGCGCACGCCGATTGCGGCGTTTTTATTTAAGATATGGCACGAGATTATCCTTTAGAGAAGGTCCGAAATTTCGGCATCATTGCGCATATTGATGCGGGGAAAACGACGACGTCGGAGCGGATTCTTTTTTATACCGGAATGTCCCACAAGATCGGAGAGGTGCACGAAGGCGACACGGTGACCGACTGGATGGAGCAGGAGCGCGAGCGCGGTATTACGATTACCGCCGCGGCCATTACATGTTTCTGGAATCCCACCTACATGGGTACCGATACTTCTGCCAAAGTCCGGTTCAATATTATCGACACCCCCGGCCACATCGACTTCACCTCGGAAGTGAAGCGCTCGATGCGCGTCTTGGACGGCGCGGTCGTCGTCTTCGACGGGGTTGCCGGCGTCGAGCCGCAAAGCGAAACCAACTGGCGCTACGCCGAAGAGGCGAACGTTCCCCGCATCTGCTACATCAATAAGCTCGATCGCACGGGAGCTTCGTTTGAGAAATCTTTCGCAAGCATTCTCGAGCGCCTCTCGACAAAAGCAGTCCGCCTGCAAATTCCCGTCGGCTCCGAGGGAGATTTTTCCGGCGTCGTGGATCTTCTCTCGATGAGAGCGTACAAGTTCGAGGGAGAAGTGGGCAAAGACGTTGTCGCCTATGAAGTGCCGGAAAATTTGAAAGTGGAGGCAGAGAAATACCGTCACGAACTCATCGAAAAAATCGTCGAACACGATGACGCTGTCATGCACGACTATTTGGAAGGAAAAGAAATCTCCGTAGAGATCTTGAAGAAGACGCTGCGGAAAGCAGTCATCGCGAATAAGATTTTTCCCGTTCTTACCGGCTCATCTTTGAAGAATAAAGGTGTTCAACTCGTCTTGGATGCGGTCGTCGATTATCTTCCGAGTCCGCTCGATCTGCTGCCCGCAAAAGGCAAGAATACCGACACTGGCGCCGAGGAGGAGCGTCCCGCCTCCGACGAGGCGCCCTTCGCGGCGCTCGTCTTTAAACTGCAGGTTGATCCGTTCGTGGGAGCACTCTCATTTTTCCGTGTCTATTCCGGCACTCTTGAAGCAGGTACGTTCGTCTACGATTCCGCGAACAACAAGAAAGAACGCCTCGGCCGCATCGTGCGCCTGCAGGCCGACAAGCGCGAGGACGTGAAGATCGTCTATGCCGGCGAGATCGCCGCCGCGGTCGGCTTGAAGGAAGTAAAAATCGGGCACACGCTCTGCGATCCGGAGCATCCCATCGCACTTGAATCGATCGTCTTTCCCGAGCCGGTCGTTTCGATGCGCATCGAGCCGAAGACGAAGGCCGATCAGGAAAAAATGAGCATCGCGCTTTCACGCCTCTCCGACGAAGATCCGACGTTCCGCGTCGCATCCGATCCGGAGACGATGGAAACAATTGTTTCCGGCATGGGCGAGTTGCACCTTGAGATCATCGTCGAACGTATGAAGCGCGAATTCGGGGTCGTTGCCTCGACCGGCAAACCGCAGGTCGCCTACCGCGAGACGGTGCAGGGTACCTCGGACGTCGAGTACAAGCACATCAAACAAACTGGCGGCCGCGGCCAGTACGGTCACGTGAAGATCCGCGTGAAGCCACTCGAGCCGCTCGTCGAAGGGAAAAAACTAAAGAATAATGTCGAGCGCGAGGAGCATTTCGAGTTCATCAACAGCATCAAGGGCGGCGTCATTCCGCAGGAGTACATCACCCCCATCAAAAAGGGACTCAAAGAGGCGATGGATCGCGGCGTTCTCGCCGGCTTTCCGGTCGTTGACGTATCCGTCGATCTCTACGATGGCAGCTATCACGAAGTCGATTCATCCGAAATCGCGTTCAAGCTCGCGGCTATCAACGCGATGCAGGAAGCCGTGCAGAAAGCAAAGCCCGTGCTCCTCGAGCCGATTATGAAATTGGAAGTTGTGATGCCGGAGAAATTCATGGGTGACGTGACGGGCATGATAAACAGCAAGCGCGGTGTGATCGAGGCAATGGGCGAGCGCGGAGTAGCGCGCGTCGTCACCGCCAAAGTTCCCCTCTCCGAGCTTTTCGGATTCACGACGCAACTGCGCTCCCTTACCGAAGGCCGCGGAGTTCCCAACGTGGAGTTTTCGCACTATGCCGTCGTTCCCAAAAGCGTTGCTGACGAAGTGATTGCGTCACGCAAATAGCGCCTCGCTATCCACGCATCTGCGGCGAAAAGGCGCGGCTCGATGCTATCATCGAAGTGATGAACGGCATCCAACCAGAACCTGAAGGTTTGCCACAGTATGTGCGTGACCGGATGAAGCCGCGACACCCCCTGCGGCCGTTTATTGTTCTCTCTATGATTATTCTTTTCTCCGGTGTCGCGTGGGGCCTTGTACGTTACACTGGTTTGTACACGTTGATACAGACGGAAGAAAATGCCGCGGCAATGATCGCCGAGCAGCGGGTGCGGTTTGCGGATGCATTTTCGGGTATCGGTATCTCATCAAACTCCATCGCCACCGGATTCTGGTATACATATAGAGACGCCGAAGGGAACGAGCACGTGTTCTATTTCGACACTAATGCTCTCGCGCAACAGAACCTCTCCGCTACGGAGCTGCGGCAGCTCACTGACATCGTATCGAAGTCGGAAATTACCGAACGGTCGAACATGCGCGCTGTGCCCGACGCCGAACTCCCGTCCGACCTGCAATTCCACAACGCGGTGTATTCATTCGGCGCAAGCGGCGCGACGACGCTTGATATGAAGCGCGCGCTTGAGGCGAAAGTGCGTGGCGGGAAGGCGACCTCGGAAGAAATGTTTCAGTTGAGCTATCTGTATGAACTGGAAGGAAACTATGCCGAACGCGACCGTCTAAATCGCGAGAATTGCAAGCGATACAAGATGCGGTGTGAAGACGGAACGACGATAAAAGTCACCGGTCGCGTTGTTGATAATCGCGGATCTCCCGTCGCGGGGGCGCGGGTAGAGATCGTGAGCAGGCCCGAGGCGCCTTCGGCACTTACCAATGCGGACGGACTCTATGTGCTTTCTACCAGCGTGAGGAAGATGGAAAAACTGCGATTCCATGCTTTGAAGCGGAATTATTCGGACGGATATGCCGATGCGATACTGGTAACGGACGGTGTGAAGGCGCTTGGTGTCGAGGATATCGTGATCGAGAGCCCGATAAACGTCGTGACGATCGATTATGGAACGAAACAGGTAACAGGAGAGGGCAACCGTTTCAATGCGGACGGTAGTGTCGTCATCACGACGACACAGAGCACATACGAGATACCGGCAGGCGCCATTGTCACCGAGAGCGGGGCGTCGTATACAGGGCCTGTAGATGTGTATCTCTACGAATTTACGAAGGGCAATCCGCCGGAGAGCCTCATGCAGGTCGATACGTTCGATCAGGTCATGGGATACGCGGGCGACCTCATGAAGACGTTTGGCATGCCCTACATCCAATTTTTCACGCAGGAGGGGGTCGAGCTCCATGTGCTTAAGAGTAAGCCGATGATTCTCACCTATCGCATCACGGATATGGACGCGTTGCGCGCCAACGTCGATGGCATCTACGAGCCGCTTACGGAGGAGGACATGCAGCTTCTCATCAGTGCTTCGATAGGTGAGAATCATCGGCT